>Ga0209755_10001797_pt1 | contig 31738 bp, 27 predicted proteins | sample TergutCo191P1_FD_187301 | JGI IMG/M metagenome (GOLD analysis project Ga0209755, IMG submission 187301) | Cornitermes sp. P1 segment gut microbial communities from Petit-Saut dam, French Guiana - Co191P1 (SPAdes) (version 2) | ecosystem: Host-associated > Arthropoda: Insects > Digestive system... | reverse complement strand
TCCCAACGCAGGTCCAACAGGCGGCGCCGGTGTGGCTTTCCCCGCGGGACATTGCAGCTTTACATAAGCTACGACTTTTTTCTTTGCCATTTTTTTCTCCTTTGTGGTATGTCAGCGTCTGGCGTGCGCATGACTAACAAGGTTTTAACACCTCTTCCACTTTTTGCTATACTTTCTCCACCTGCAGAAGATCAACTTCTACAGGAGCGTTTCTGCCAAAAATTCCAACCATCACTTTAAGTTTGTTCTTTTCGTGATTAACCTCTTCGATGGTACCGACAAATGACTCGAACGGACCGTCAATAATTTTAACCTGCTCGCCGGGCGTGAATGACTGCCTTGCGCGGACAGGGCGCTCGCCCTTTATCTCTCCCGACTTTTGCAGGATCGCCCTGGCTTCATCTCCCGATAAAGGCTGCGGCTTGCGATCCGCAGGCGTCCCGACAAAGCCGGTAACTCCCTGAATTTTCTTGATTTTTGTACAGGGCGCTTTCCAACCGGCGTTCCCCATATCAGAATCAGGCAGATCCATTTCGACAAGGATATACCCCGGAAGAAACTTCCTTGTTTGAGTTCTTTTTTTTCCGTCTTTAACTTCCACCACTTCTTCACTTGGAACTTTCACATCACGAACAACATTCCTGTCTAGTTCCCCGTTCTCGGTCATCATGCGGATAGTTTTTTCTATTCTGTTTTCATATCCTGAATATGTATGCAGGACGTACCAGCCCGTAGCCATTGTATGCTATCTACCTTCCTTCTATATTGCTATCTGAAAATCGCTGTAACGCCGCGGAGCAGCAAAAAATCAATCAAACCTAAAATAGCGGCAATGATAACGGTAGAAATAAGCACTACCTTTACAGAGCTGATAACATCGTCTTTTCCCGGCCAAACAACTTTTTTCAGTTCAGCGTAAGATTCCTTAAAAAACTGAATAATCTTTTTCATTTCCACTCCTCGAATCAATGTATAAATAACTGTCGTGTCAACAGCAGATCCAATGGCGGTTTACGATGTCTGACCCATGCAATGGGGCAGATGTCGTAAACCGCTACGACAAACGGCGTTTCGTCGAAGGCGAAATGTCGCTTATCGTACAAGTATCTGCCGTTTTAATGGCAGATACTCGTATACAGGCGCAGTAGGCTTCGAACCCACGACCTGCGGTTTTGGAGACCGCCGCTCTACCAACTGAGCTATACGCCTATTCAAAGAACAAAGAGCAAAGAACAAAGATAACGATTGTTCTTTATTCCCTGTTCTTTGTTATTTGATTTTTGTCTCCTTGTGAACAGTATGTTTCCGCTCGTGCGGGCAATATTTTTTAAACTCCAGCTTTTCTTGAATATTGCGCCTGTTCTTGCTGGTAGTATAATTGCGCCTCTTACACTCAGTACACTGAAGAGCAATCAATTCCACAACTGTCTTTTTACTTGCCATAATTACCTCTCAATATTTTCCATTCGATTCGGCATACATAACCAAATGAATAGCAAATTCAGGAGTTTTACGAAGTAAAACTCCAAGCTAAATTAATTAAAAAACTTTGTTTTTTTAATTAATTTAGCAGCCCTCAATCAGAATCGAACTGATGACCTCATCCTTACCATGGATGTGCTCTGCCAACTGAGCTATAAGGGCACGAACCTGACACCCGTTCTTTCAACAAATCCTCGTACCGAAAGCATCACCCTGCGGCTTCACTGCAAGTACACCCGGCAGATACTTATCCTATCGCATTTGATCGAGTATTTTAAGCCGTTCTAGAAATTTAGCAAAAATGAAGAAATTGATCAAGTGGGGAAGGAAAAAATTTGAAATGCTTTCGCAGTTTTTTTCTGCTGATTTAGAAAAATAGTATATTTTATACTATACATTTGTATAGATTTTATGAGGGCGAAACAGTCAATTTTTCTATAGTAAGCGCCGTCTGATACCATGTATAATACCGTAATGGGATACGATGATGCCATCAATCTTGCCGCGAAAAAACTTGCATGTATACCGCCGCAGGAAGTTTGCGAATCCTGCGGGGCGCGTTATGAAAATGATGATTTTTTTCTGCCGTGGTTTAATATTGAGAGCGCGTTATCTGCCGCACCCATTCACAACAAGATCTTGTGGCTGCATTACCTAACCGCAAATGGTCAAAAAAAGATGACAGGACAGTTGATTGCTTACAGAGAAGCTGCGCCCGCGCTTTTTTATGAGCCGAATTTTTACAAACGCGCTGTTAAGCCGCTTGTAAACTGTTTTGGCAAAGCGCCTGACAAATTATTAAAAACCGGGATTGCCCTCGGAGGAAAAGCTGATACTTTGGGCGATGCGTCTTTAACGATAAATGTTCTTCCATATATACCGATGACTTTTATTATCTGGGAAGGCAGTGAAGAATTTCCGCCCGACGGCAATATACTTTTTGATAAATCGGCAAAAAGCTGGTTTGCTGCCGAGGATTTGGCTGTACTCGCAGGCGCCGCTGCCGCCGAATTAATTTACGCGGCAAGCAACTTATAATAATGATGTTGTTCCAAAACTTTCGAACCAGAGGTTCACGTTTTTAAAACAGTAACCTTAGATTTCAATTTATAAAACTTATTCAATCATAGCCAGACGTTCCGCATGACGACCGCCTTCAAACTCCGCTGACAGAAAAGTGTCGATAATCATTTTCGCGTATTCAGCGCTTATCACTCTCGCGCCGACAGCAATAGCATTCGCGTTATTATGTCTGCGGGCTAACTGCGCTGTAAACGGTTCGGAACAATTTACGCAGCGAATTCCTTTAAACTTGTTGACGGTAAGGGATATTCCGAAGCCTGTTCCGCAGATTAAAACAGCAAATTCCGCCTCGCCTGAAATAATTTTTTCGGCGGCAAGTTTTCCGAAAACAGGATAATCGGAACGCTGTGAAGAAAAAGCGCCGACATCTATAACTGTATGTCCCATGGATTCAATGTGCTTTTTTAATTCAGATTTTAACTCGCAGCCAACATGATCGCTTCCCATTACAATACGCACTGTCTCCTCCTTAATTTATTATGTCAAACATTATAACACAAATTAATTTTTAACATAAGGTAACTTCTAATAATAATGACCGGCGCGAACGCTGCCGTTGAAATTTACATACAGCAAAATACTGAAAGGCCGCTTTTCATATCTGTAATTTTCCAATTCATTATAATAATGACCATCTCCAAAAGCCATAGGAACGGCGAGATAAATTTCTATATTGGTCAAAGGAGTTATCCTTACACCCGGAATCAAACGGAATGAATTATCGCCGTAATGAAATGTTGTAAACAAACGGGGATTAACGCTTCCGCCGAATCTGTAAAGAATGTTTAACGCGAAATTGTGTCCTTCCAAAAAAGGAAGGGTTTCTTCTTTTCGGAATGCTGTTTCAGGACTAAAATAATATGTTTTTTCTTCTCCGTAATAAAAATATTCTCCATTGATATCAAGTTTATTATTAAAAAAACTTCTGTTAAAACCAAAATTAAAAGCAAATCCGATTGAATTATCCGTATGCGTATTAACGCTGATAAGTCCTTCGCTGTAAATATCAGTTTTAAATATATTTGTTTTTACGGAGAGATATGCGCGTGCTGCCATATACTTCTGATAAAAAGCGCCTAAATTAAAATCCGCCCATTTGAAAGCAACATTAAATTTTCCTCCAAATCCGATAAAATTAGCATAAGGAAACACTCCTGCAGCCAGATCTGCCCTTGTTAATGCAAGAAGTTGAAGGCCTCCAATTCCAATAGGCACATCAAACTTCATGATATAAGAAGTCCCATTTGTAGAAACCGCCTCAGGATCGTAATCAGGCAATTCCTGATCTTCTGACTGCATCTGCATAGCTAAACGTGCTAATAAATTGGTGTATGCAAAATTAGGTGAAATCCCCCATGATTGTTCGAATTTTCCGGCGCGAAGAAAAACTCTGTCAAAAAAATTATAATCAAAAAAGAAATCGCCAAGAGTAAATATTGAATACAACTGCATTGTCTTATCGGAAGAACTTACGTTATATGAAATAATCTGCCCGGGAATTTCAAAATTAAAAACACTCTTAACGCGGAATCTTTCGGAAATTTGCGCGTTTATGTCCAGAGACGCTCCCGCTTCCGCGCCTAAAGCCCATGAAAATTTTTCACCGCCTTTTAACTTCCACGGAAGAACTTCCCATCCAGGATTAACAGCTCCCTTGAAAAAATACGAAGCGGTAAATTCAAAGCCGCTCTTTTTTAATTCGGAAATAACAGCAATAGGCGCTTCTGCATCTTTCTGCGGAGGATTCTGCGCCTCAATTTCATCAAAAATTGAATCAAGCTGATCAATATCTATTGCCAGCAAGCCGGTTTCCTGACCTTTTAATATACAAAGCGGTGATATAATTATTAACAGCAAAAGAAAAAAATGTTTCATCGATTTACAGTTTCCAAAAATGTTAAGGAAAAGACAGAATCAGCTATTCTATTAAAAGAAGGTCTGTTAATAATTACCTGTGTTCTTTCATTAACAAATTTTCCGTTTACAACAGCGCCCAAAAGTTCATCAACAAATAAAATTTGTCTTGGAATATATTTTCCGCTGACATTATAATAATCAGGAATTACAGATGTTCTAAGCAGTTGACCGGAGAGACTGTAATCTTCGGCTTTTCGCAGCAAACCATCTTCGCTTATCCAAACTTTCATTACAGGATATGTAACATCATTGGCAGCAGCTTGAAGAGATAGAAGGCGGCAGTTAAAACGGCCTAATCGGACATCTTCACCTGAAACAACCTTGTAATCCCTCGCCAAAGTAGAACGGGTAAAATCTGAATTCCTTGCATTTGTATTTTGAAAACGATTTGTGTTAGCCGTTGAATTAAATTTTCGGCTTTGAGGATCATAAAACCATAAAGTATTTCCTTCTTTTAAATATCCCTGCCCCTTACTGATTAAAGGTTCCATTATAACAATCACATATTGTTCTTTTGCGTCCCTGCGAAAAACACCGGCAACAGTAGTGGATCGCGATTGTCCCGGTTTATCCTGCACTATTACATATTCCGCCTGAAAATCACTATTCATATAACTTACAAGCAAATCAACTTTTGCCAGTAAATCCTGATCCGAAGCCCAAATTATAGAAATAGAAAAAAGCGCATTAAAAATAAAGATGATTATTTTTTTCATAAATGTTCTCCTGATAATAATGAAGGCAGATTCTTTTTAGATGCGTTAAGTGAAGGAAAAACAACAGCAGCGCCAAGTATAAGAAAAATTAATAAAACATTGCGTATTACCGCGGAAGGCAAATAAAGCGCGGTCAGTTTTCCGTTACGCAAAAATATTTCAAAACTTGGAAACCACTCAAAAGAAATAAAAGAAGCCGCGAAACTGAATAAAAATGAGAGTAAAAATCCTGCAATAACGGAAATAATCCCCAAAATAAAAACTTCAGCCCATAGAACGATTCTCAAATCGCCGCCGTAAAAACCGATAGCCCGCATTACTCCCATTTCTTTTGAGCGCTCATGAAGTATAAGCCGGTAAGTAACAGACGCGCTGACAAAAATAATAATAAGCATCATGCCGTACAAAAAATAAGTCAGCAAATCCATTGCGTTTAATAAATTTGCGATTTCCGATAAATAAACCGGCAATGTATACAGAAAAACTTTTGTGCCTTGCCATGTCCACGAATCGCTTAATTCCCTGTTCATTCCTTCTCTGTCGTTCACCAACGATCCTGTTTGTATTCTTTGTGATAATGTTTTGTATAAGACGCTTCGTTTTTCTTCGGCAGCGGAAATTTTCTTTAGATATATTCCGATCATCGAACAATCATTATCATTAAATAACAGCAAACGGTTCAAGCTTATTCTTGAAATATAAACTTTATAATAACCGAAAATCGACATATCCCGAACAATGCCGCTTACAATAAATTGACCTGTGTTTTTTTGTCCCCATTTATTGCTTACTTCCAAAGTTACAATATCTCCCATAGAAGCTTTTAACTGCATTGCGACAGGATTTGAAATAATTATACTGTCATTGCCTAAAGGACTTTTTATATTTGAAGTAAAATCCATTTTAGAAAATAATTGCGCTTCATTTTCCCAATCACATCCGATAACATATTTTTGAATTACAGGAATTCCGTTAAAGTAAACAACGCCTGTATTGCCGAAAAATGTTCTTTTTACGGTATATTCAGGCTCTATTCCGGAAATATCAACCGCGTTTAATATCGAAGAAATTTCATCTTCTCTCAAATAATGAGTAAAACTAATATCGGTATTATAGCCTACAGCGACAATATCTCCGGCGTAATGAGATTGCGCGGTATAGTATAAATTATCATACATTCTGTCTTTTGATGAAGTAATGAACGTAACAATTCCAAAACAGAAAACCAGCGCAGCAAATAAAAAAATATAACGCCGTCTGTAACGATACAAATATTTAAAACCCAGAATGAAAAGAATTTTGATTTTTTCCATCAGCCTTGCCTCACTGCTTCTACAGGCTCAATTTTCAAAGTAATAAATATCGGATAAATTGAAACAATTACGCCTAATCCTGCGGCTAAAACAAATGAAAAGAACGCAACTTTGGGAATAAACACAACATTTAGAATATCTCCTCCCAGCAATGAAGCGATTAACTCATTCGGAATTTTAAAAGATAAAGTGTTAATCCAGTTTAAAAACAAAAAACCAGCAATTATTCCTGCAATGCCGGCAATCACAGATAAAATTAAATTTTCGCAAAGAATCAATGAACTAACGTATATATCGGAAGCTCCAATGGCGCGTAAAGTACCGATTTCCCTGGTTCTTCTGAAAACAGAAATTAATATAATATTAATCACACTAATCACGCCTGCAATGCAAACAAAAAATATACCGGTGTTAAATAAAACCTGCACTAAAAGCAGTAAAATCGTGGAAATTCCAGCAGAAGTCCGCCAATCAACAGCAACAACATCATAACATTCTAATTTTTTATTTAACATATTTATAAATGATTTTGTATTAGTATTTTTATTAAGACTAATAATAATAAAGTTCCAGTCTCCGCCTTCCGTATCGTAATAAACATCATGTTCTTTATCAGCCAGCCATGATTGAAGAACATCAACTGAAAATTCTTCGCCGGAAGGTTCGTTATTAAAAGATTCAATATTAAAAATATCGTCAATATCAGATGTGAACAGCAGCATTGCGTCATCGCTTAACTCAATATCTGAAAAAGCAGCCGCTTGAATTGAATTTAATACTCTTACAGTTTGAGGATCAGCAATAATTATATCATTCATGAATAAACCAGGATTTTGATAACTGAATATTCCAACAACAGGAACTTCGATAATTTTAAATCCGAATGTTCCGCCTGATGTAAGAAGCGCAAATTCGCCGATTTTTGGATATGATCCGCTAAGCTTTTCAATTCTTTTTGCGCGCTCGGCTGTAATCATTACTCCGTATTCACCGTTATGCAAAATACTTCCTTCTTCAAGAATAATACCAGGGAACATTGAGAAATAAATTTGCGCGTCAATTCCGCAAAGCAAAGCAGACTCGCGGACGCCGAGCAAATCTAAAAATGAGCTTCCTGATACCTGGCTTGTAATACCGCTAATACCTTTTTCAAGGCTGACAATTTCCATAATCGCGTCAAAATCGGGCAATACCGGAATTACAAAAAAAGGATCAATAACAGGGGCATTAGCGCCAAACAGATTCATTGTAACATCCACTTTTTTTTGAATAACAACATCACCTGTAAGGCTTTCAATAAAAGCGCGGCGCAAACTAATATTCGATTTTTCAATTATACTGTTGCCGATAAAGAAAAGAAAACAAACAACCGCGAAAAGAATGATAATAATTGAATTGTTTATTTTATTTCTGGCAGCATTTCGCAAAGCAAGAGAAAAAATCATTATTGTCTGACCGTATCTTTTTCAGATTTTATATTACCATCATGCAGAAAAACAACATGATCCGCCATCTCCCAAATTCCTTGATCATGCGTTGAAAAAATAAAAGTAGTTTTTTCTTTATGGTTAATATCTTTCATCAAATTTAAAATAACTTCTCCCGTTTCTGAATCAAGATTTGCAGTAGGCTCATCAGCCAGAACAATTTTGGGATTTGTAACAAGCGCCCGCGCAATTGCCACACGCTGCTGCTCGCCGCCTGACAATTCAGCCGGGATATGTTTCCGCCTGTTCGTTAATCCAACTTTTTCTAATAAATATTCAACCCTGTCCCGTCTTTCTGATTTTGCGCCGCCTTTTTTTGAAATAACCAATGGCAGTTCTACATTTTCAAAAACATTTAAAACAGGTAAAAGATTAAATGATTGAAACACATATCCCAGCAAATTTTGCCTTAATCGTGCAAGCTCCTGCCTGCTTTGCTTTTTTATTTCAAGATCATCAATAGTCAAACTGCCTCGATCAAAATTATCGATAAGTCCGATAATGTTTAATAATGTAGTTTTACCTGAACCTGACGAACCTGCGACAGCGATGAAACTGCCTTCCTCAATATCTAAACAAATTCCTTTTAACGCCTGCACCTCAAATTTCCCCATTGGGTAGATTTTCCAGACATCTTTGGTTGAAATTAACATCCTTTCTCCATTCTTTAATATAAATAAAAATAATTTTATACAGCAATACAAATTACACCGGCGATTATTAGTAAAACACCTATTATTTTCCCAATGCCAATTTTTTCTTTAAGAAAGATACCTGCTATAAACATTGTCCAGATATAAGTGATACTTCCAATTGGTACGACTACTGAATAAGGTAGTAATTTTAAAATCCATATATTTAAAAAAGAAACTAATAAATAAAGAAAACCGCCGATATATAAAAATTTACTTGTAATAATACTAATTATAGTTTTATTAACTGTAGATTTTTTAATAAAAAAACTCGCTAAAGAAGAAGTTATTGTCATAAAAAGTATTAAAATATAGTATATTTTCATTTACTATTAACTCCAATAAAAATAACACCGGTTATAATAAGAAATATTCCTACAAAATTTATTATTGGTATGACCTCTTGCAGTACAAATATAGCAATAAGCGTTGAAAAAACATAACTCATACTATTAATTGGCTGTAGTGCCGATAACTCTCCGAAACGATAAGCAAGTATCATTGAAATTGCACCAATCGCATAAACAGCAAATCCGCCGATTATATAAGTTATATTAATTCCGGGCATTTGTTTCCATATAAATAATCCTATACAAATTGAAGCGGCGCAAAATAACATTAATAAAATACCAATAAATTTTCTAAAGGCATGTATATACCATTTAATATACCCCGGAAGCCATTCAAACAATTTAAAATTTGATTTTCCGGCAACTCTGTCTGTCCAGATTGTAGGTGTTTCACAAATAGTAAATTTATTGTTATGAGCTTTTGCAACTAATTCAATTCCAAGCTCAAAACCTCCCTTACTTTCAATAATTTGTTGTTTTAAAAATGAATTTCGGTATAGTTTAAAACTATTGGTAGCATCATGAGTTTTAACACCTGCCAGATAATACAAAGAAAGCCCTGCTATCCTGGACATTAATCCTTTTATAACCGGACCACCTACTTGCTTTCCTCCCTTCATATACCGTGACGCGCAAACAATGTCAGCGTTTTTTTCTTCCGCAATTTTATACATATTGTTAATTACATAAGGAGGATCGGAAAGGTCTGCCATAGTTACTACTGTATACTCTGCGTTTGATTCTTCTAAACCGGTTTTAATAGCATTAAGAACTCCTCTTCCATATTTATTTTTAAAAAGGAAAAGGTTATTCATATTTTCCTGCAATTGTTTAACAATAGGGATAGTTGTATCTTCATCCATATCGTAAACGACGGTTATGTTATGCGGATATATCAAATCTTCATTGATTTTTTCAACTGCTATTTTTATATTTTCCGCTTCATTGTAAACAGGAATAACGATATTTAAGCCGTTCAATTTATTTCTCCAAAACTAAAAATGATTGCTTCCCCATGAAATACCAGATAGGAGGAAACTTAAGATAAAGTAATACAAAAATATTATTTTGCGGAACTGATGATTTTGTCGTATAAGGCAGAAAACGAGGAATATTTTTGATTGTTTTAAATCCGCATAACTCACCGGCTTCAATTAACGATTTATCTGTTATTGGAATTTTATGATCTATAAAATCCCAATATGTTTCTTTTGTATATTTGATATTCGGCTGTAATATTAATAATTTACCTCCGACTGATAATAGTTTATGGCATATTTCCATTACAGATATAACATCCTCTCTGCTGTTCAGATGCTCAAAAAAGTTAGATGCAAATATAATATCGCAATCAGACTTAAAATGATTAAATATATTAAATACTGAATCATTTATTACAGTAACATCTTCTCCTGCGTAATTTCGAATATCAGGATTAACATCTACGGCTACTTTATTTTTTGCATGAATATTATTAATAAATTCACAATAACCGGCAGCTATATCAATAATTATACTATCTTCTTTTATAAATTTTTGAAAGAAATATTTGCAAAGAATCTTCCAAATTCCTTCTTTATTTCTATTTTTAAAGCGTTTTTTGTATAAATTTGACATATTAATTTTTGAAGTTTCCATTATATTCCGCCTAATTTTACTTGTTCAACTATCCATGGAATAACCTCGTCTAAAATTGCACCTAATTTGGTATTAGCGGTATACCCCAACAATTTTTTAGCTTTCTCTACTGAAGGAACCCGTTTTTGCACGTCATATTTAAACGGCTCATCTGATATAAAATTAAAAGGCTTACTGCCGTTTATTCGTTTCCATATTGCTTCCGCAAGTTGTAAAACATTTGTAGAATCCGGCGTTGACAAATTAAAATCCTCATTGACAGCCGCAGGGTGTTCAATACATAATCTAATGCCTTCTGCCAAATCTCCTGCGTAAGTGTAATGACGTATTTGATTGCCGCTTCCTAAAATATGCAATGGGTCCTGTCCTTTAACAACTTTATGCACAAGATCAGGAACTACATGGCTCATTGCTAATTTTACATTTCCGGATAGAATTTCTTCGTTGCATAAAGCCCGTTTCTCGCCTATACCGACGCAATTGAAAGGACGGATAATTGTATAAGGCAAGCCATACTGTTCACCGGCACCCTGACAATAGTATTCGCAGGCAAGTTTTTGAAAACCATATGTACTTATTGGCGGCGGCGATCTGCGTTCGTCACCTTCTTTGCTTGGAAAATATTCTGTGCTTTCATAAACCATGCTGGAACTTAATACATTAATTTTTTTTAATTTTTTATTTTTAAAAGCCCAAATAGCGGCATCAAATGTTGAAGCCATAATACGTTCATTTTCCGCGAGTAATTCATAAGCTTGAGTATGAAAGTAAGATATTCCTCCTATCATAGCAGCCGCAGCTAAGACGCTGTCACATTCGGAAATAAGTTCTTTCATAAGATCAGCATTTTTACAATCACCTTCAACAAAATGATAGTTTGGGTGTCTATCATAAGACTTTTCAATTTTTCCATATTTTGAATAATTATCAATTCCTATAATCGTATGTCCTTTTTGAAGAAGCTCGTCTACTAAATAACCGCAAATAAAACCTGCCGAACCTGTAACTAAAATTTTCATTTTGTACTCCTTGGCCAAAAATCCCAGCAATCAATAAAAGGAACTTCAGGCGTAATATTTTTATATTCTTTATGAGGTGTGCCAAGAATAATACCTTCAGCTTTTGCAATCATTTCATCCAATGTGATAGATGAAGGAATATACGGATCATGTGTTAGTATGCGAGCCATTTTAAATTCTAATAATTTTTTTATTTTAAATGACAGGCTTTCCCGTGTATCATCGTTATTTGCTTTAAAAGTCATGCCAAGTAAAACAATAATTTTTCCTGCAAGAGATCCCATTTTCTTTTCCAGTTGATTTACAAGAAAGTTCGGAAGTCCTTCATTAACCAGCATAGCGGACTGTCCAAGGAAAAAATTATTTTGATAAAATGCTGAAAGCTGCATAGTATCTTTAAATAAGCAAGGACCAGCGGCAAGACCAGCTTTGGGAAAATTCTTTGCACGCGGGTAATCATCTGTTATAGCGTCGTATACCTTATAAAAATCCAACCCGTCATTTTCTACCATCATATAGAAAGCGTTTGCGGCGGCAAATTCAAGATAACGCCAGGTATTTGTAATTAACTTTACTAGTTCAGCTTCTTTGCTTTTTAAACGTATTATCTTAGAACTAATTTCCGAAAAAATTAAAGCGGCTGCTTCAAAAGTACAATCATCTTCCGCTGCAACTATTTGAGGAAGTTTATAGATTTCTTCTATTCCTTTACCTTGTAAAATACGCTCAGGACAGAAAGCAACATTACTTCTTCCTAATTTTTCATTGAATAAATTGCTTATTACTTCAGTTGTTCCGGGGAAAATAGTACTGCGTAAAATAACAAGCTGTTCTTTATTCATTAATGGAATATATAAGTTAATTACCTGTAAAACCGCCTTTATTTCAGGATTGTGGTGTTCGTCCACAGGCGTTCCGGTAACAAAAATAACAGCATCCTGTTCGCTTACTTTTTTAGCATCATTTGTTGCAAAAAGGTTTTTTCCAATATGAGCTTTCAATAATTCGTCAGCTCCTTCTTCAATAAATGGCAATATACCTTTATTTATTATATTGATAGCGTTTTCACTAATGTCAATAAGGGTAACATTAAAACAAGCCTTTGCTAAAGCAAGTCCTAAAGGTATACCGACATGACCGCATCCGCCTATTATGCAGATGTTTTTTATCTTTTGCAATATTTTCTCCTAATTTTTATAAAAGAATGATGCTTTCATCATCATTTTTAATAATTATTATTTTATCAGTTTCAAAATACTTAATTCCATCGATTAAAATTACAATAGCTGAAAAGCAGTTCTCTCCTATATTCATAGACTCTATTGGAAATGAAAACGAGAATCGAACATTACTATAATTTTTATTATTAAAATGATTAGCTACGTCGGGAGATTTCATATGATCTGCTGTTTTATATAACCTATCATTAATTTTCATATAAACTTGTGTATATGATTTTTGATTAATATAATCAACAGCCCAACATGATGTACGAGTATAAATGTTTTTATTATCCCAAATAAAAGAATCACTTCCTATCCCTTGCCAATGAGTTAGTTCAATCTTTTCTAATCCATTTATTTTTGTAATTGGTATTTCATTAAAATTAAATATAGTTGATGAAAACACATTTAATCTATATTTTTTTAATTTTTCTATATCTTTATATGCAATTTCATAAGATATCCATGGATATATTCTATTTAAATTATAAAGTGATTGATTTTCGTAATTTTGAAGTATAGTCACATTTTCTTTATAAAATTTACTATGCGCTTTTGCTTGAAAAACACCTTTTAAATTACCATTAAATAATAATAAACTAATAATTACAACACAACCATATAGTAATATTTTTTCATTATATTTTTTTATTATATTATTATTTTGATCTGCATTATTATAATATATTTTCTTAAATATAAGCAAAACACAACCAATGCAAACTAATATAGAAAAACTCATATATCTGGAAGAAATAGAAGTTTCTAAACCAAATCCAGCTCTTCCTACCGCAATCGTTAATAATGAAGCGCAGCCATATCCAATTAAACCAATAGGAAATAGCGCTTCATTTATAATCCCTCTTCTAAAATTATCAATTAATAAATAAATAATAAATGTAATTAATAATATACCTAATAATATTGAAATACTAGAATAAATACCAGTAAACATTCCGCCGAGAGAACTAAATAGGTATTTTAATATTTTAATTAAATTATAACTAAATTCAGGATGATGACTAATATGTTTCCAATCTTTAAAATATACTATAAAGCAAATTATTCCGGTAATTACAAATGGTATTCCATTTTTAATTATTATTTTCTGACCATTTAACAAACAAAATATCATTAAAATAATTATAACAGGCCATACAATAATTCCATGTAAACAAGAAAATGAAGAAATAATACCAAACAACAATGATATAAAACAAAATCTTATATATCCGGTGTTATAATACATATGAAAATTATATAAACAAATAACAGAACAAAATATTGTCATATAAAAAGCAAATTGAAATCCCCAGGTAAGGTTATTCCATTGAATATAATTAAAACATGCAATACCAATTATTAATATAAATATATTTTTTAGTATATTATCACATATCAATATAGTATTTTGAATATTATATATATATTTAATATAAATAAAATATAAAATTATTAACATCATTTGAGTAAGAATCATAGCGATAACAGAATTAAAGTGTGAAATTTTATAACTAATTAAAAGAATTATTTTTGAAAAAAACATTATATGCTCATTATGTTGTAATGAGAATTGTTTTAATGTATTAAAATTAAAGATGCCATTTTTTTCAATAACTTCATATAATTTAATTAATTCCCATTCATCCCAATATATTACATTAACACCTAATATACAAATTATTATTAAACTAAATAATACTGGAAGCAGCCAGATATAATTAAACAATAATAAATATTTATTATTTGTATCTATTTCTTTATTAAACATATTTAATTTTATCCTGATTTTATTATATAATTTTTTTAAATTATTAATTATAATAATATATTTCACATTTATATTCATAAATATAAAATAAAACCAAAACCCGCACCAACTAATATTAATTAGCACTAATAATAGTAATTTTGGCAGCGCAGGAAGCTTTTTATTTGTCAAGTCAATCGAATTTACAACAATAGATATTCCTTCTTCTTCAACTAAATCAAGTCTTAATGCACGACACTTTTCTTCTCTAAGCCTTATATAATTGTCTCCATTTTTTAATACTTTTCTTACTGATTCTCCTTCACTAAAGTACCCATCTCTATTAGCAGGAAGAAAAAAGAATTGCGCATTAATTTCTTCACGTCCTAATAAATCAATATTAATTTTTATATATTTAAATATGTTTACTTTTTCAATGTTCAAGAATATCCATGGATCATTGCTTGTTGATGTTAATACTTTTCCATCAATAGAAAAATCTTTTAATTCACTTGTATAGATTTCATTTTGCGCATATGTAATTTCATAATCTTTTTTAATTACATCTCCTAAATCACATTCTATTATATAAACATCAATTTTACTTGTTATTATTACAGAAATAAAAACAAGTATAATAAATACTATAATTTTTAATAATAATTTATTATTTACTTTCATTTATTCATATTTCCTTTTTAATATTATATATAAAAAAAACTACGCATTATTTTTTATAAAATAGTCCGCTCTCTCAAGAGAAAAATTACAATTATAATATGGGTCGCCTTTCACCAATTCTTCTTCCCATTTTTCTTTAAACGTAGATATCTCTTGCCGGAATATTATTTGTTTTTCAAGTGTATCAGGATAACCTCTTGTTTTAGATTCATAATGATATACTTCCGCAAAAGGCGTCCAAACAATTAAATATCCGGCGCGGCGAATTTTTAAACATAAATCTATATCACTCCACGAAGCAAAAAATTCAGTAGAAAAAAGGTTAACTTCCAAAAAAACAGATTTTTTAACCATCATGCATGCCGCTGTAACGGCGGTCATATTTTGAACAAGATGTAATTTCCCGATATAACCTACGGTATCACGAGGAACTCCTGGATATATATGTCCTGCGACTCCACCCATTCCAAGTATTACTCCTGCATGTTGAATTGTATCATCAGAGAAATATAATTTAATTCCTACAGCTCCAACATCATTGCGCTGACTAAACATTAACATTTCTTCAATCCAATTCGGCGTTATTATTTCAATATCATTATTTAAAAATAAAAGATGAGTTCCATTACAAAATGGTAAAGCAAAATTATTAAGTAGACTGTAATTGAAACCTTTTCCTTCCCAATATATTACTTTTATATTATTATATTTTTTTAATTCATCATAATAGGTAAAAGTTTCATGTTCAATACTATTATTTTCAATAATAATTATTTCAATATTTTTATAAGTGCTTTTTTCTATGATTGAATTAATACATTTTTTTAACAAAATAATATTATCTTTATTTAGTATAACTATAGATACCAATGGTTGTTCAAATAAATAATATTTCAACCTATAAAAAGATACATCTATAGCAGTGCTTTCAATAATTGCGGACAAATTATGATGTGTTAAATGTTCTTTAATTGCATTTTTTGCTGCATTAACCGTATATATTTTTGCTTTAATACCAGAGGCTGTTGAATTTTCATGACTTCTCCAAAAGTATAATAATTTTGGGATGTGATTTATATTCTTAGCAATATCAGTATATCTAAGAATTAAATCATAATCCTGACTTCCGTCAAATTCTTTTCTAAATACTCCTGCTTCATTAATTAAATTTTTACTAAATACAGAAAAGTGACAAATATAATTTAATGAACGTAATGTATCAATCGCATAATTTGGTTTATGGTGTTTTAGCACTATCTTTTTATCAGAAAATGTTGCCTCATCAGTATAAATAAAATCAGCATCTTCTTCGCATATAACTTTCATTACTTCAAAAAGAGCAGAAGGATGAAGCACATCATCATGATCCAGAAGTCCTAAATAATCGCCTGTAGACATTTCTATAGCTCTGTTTGAGTTTTCCGATATACCTTCATTTTTATCAAGTTTCTTATATTTTATCCTCTTATCATTTTCGGCGTATTTCTTGCATATTCGCATAACGTTATTATGTTTATTATCACTTCCATCTGAGAGACATAATTCCCAATTTAGATATGTTTGCCATAAAACAGATTCAATCATTTCCTTAAGAAATATCTCAGGGGTATTAAAAAGAGGAGTAATAATGCTAATTTTTATATTTTTAGAAAACATTGTATTTTTCTGATAATTTATTTCATTTTTTGTCAGATAAATATACTTTTTAAAATCATTAAATTGTTTTTTATTATCACTATAAATAATTATTTTTTTTATAGTTTTCTTAATGCCAACTCTTTTGATTGACAATATACCCTTTGCAAAAAGATACAAAGTTTTTTTTCGTCGTATAAAATCAGTTAGCTTTCGCAGAGGTTTAGTAAAACGCCATGAGCGTGAAGCTAATAAACTATCACGATCCTGAATAAGTCTATTTCTTTCTTCAAAAAATCTGTCTCGCTCCTGGCTAATAATAATACTGTCTTCAAATAATTTATACAGCAATATTTGGTATTTAATATTAAGCCATGAAGCGTCTCCATTAAGTTTAATTTGCGGATCGTTATTTGAGAAGATCATATCTCCTTTTTTATCAAGAAAACCATTTATTGGTTCATATTTAAAATCATTTTTATCAGAAATAATTTCAAAATTACGTATTATACAGCCATAACCTTCAATTGGATCTAATCTTATGGATTTAGTGTTTTCCGGTATCGAAAATGAAATATTTACTTCTTTGCCGGAAAAAAATCGTGTTATCTTATTACTTTCTGAATAACCATTTCCTGTATCAAAATATAACGTACAGTTAGGTGAAAAAAAAGAAGGATAACATATCGCAAAACTATCACATATATTTACAAGCTCATCCAGCTCCTCTTTAAGTTTATTTTGCTTAGTTACAAGCTCTTCCCTCTCCTCTGCCAGGTTATTTCGCTCAACAATAAGACTATTCCGCTCTTCTGACAAGCAATTCCGCTCAACAACAAGCCCATCCCGCTCCGCTGTCAGGTTTTTCCGCTCAGTTACAAGCCCATCACGCTCACTCGTTAAACTGTTTCTTTCATGAGAAACTTTAATATAATTGTCAAATACTTTATAATGAGAAACATCATTCAATAGTAATATTCTATAACTTATTTTAATCCAATTTAAAACATCTTTCATTTCAATCTGAGGATCTATGTTTGTAAATATTAGATTTCCATTATTATCAGTGCAGCCATTTAAAGGTTTATATTTAACAATTCCATTATATGAAAATATTTCAAGATTACTAACTATACAGCCATACCCTTCTAATGGATCCAGTCTCACACTTTTTGTATTTGGCGGAATATGACAAGTAATATCCGCGGTATTCTCCCTAAAAGAGAATGTGACTTTTTCATTTTCATTATAACCTTTTCCTGTATCAAAATATAATTGGCATATTTTATTGGTATCATCATAATTCAAATCAGAATATGTCTTTACACTCTTTATATATTTATTATTTATTAACAAATAATTTATTGATTTATTAATATATATATATGAAAAAAAGTTATTAAGTAATACCATTCCTTCATTAAAAGAAAAATTACAATTTATAATTCTTGCTCTTTCTTCTATTGTTATAATATTATCAAAACCGGGGATTGATGACAACTGTTGAATAAGCCTAAAACCCAGAAGTGAAACAGGTATTGGAAAATCATAAAACCATTCATAGTCAATAAAACAAGGTTTATTTAAATCATTCTTTAAAAAAATGATATTTGCGGGATCTGTCTCAAAAAAGGTAAATAAGAATGCCGGTTTTCTATCAAAATTAATACTATCTCCGAATATAGTTTTAAATTCATCTGTCATTTTAAATTTGCATTTATTATCATTTCCTAATAGTAAATCAAATTGATATTTAATTAGTTCCTGTAATTTATTTTTATCTTTTTTATTTATTGCATCAATATACAAGTCAGAAAGCGATTTTCCTTCTATATATTCAGAATATAACTTATCATCTTTTATCCATGTTTTTGCGATTTTTACATTACTATAATACTTTACGAATTTATTTTTGCTATTTACAATATTAATTAAATGTTGAAACCCTTCTATATAGCATGCTTCTTTAATTGCTAATTTTTTATTATTATCCAGAACAATTCGGGTTTTAACCGCAAATTCTTTTTTTCTAATATTTGAATCCTTTAAAAATATTGTTTTCATTTTTTTATTGCCTCAATTAAGAAAGAATTATTCAAATACATAAATTCCTTAATATTCTTTATTGATTTAAATACTTTCTCTTCGTCAAAAGAACGAAATGAATCATCCATATCATAAACAACATTCGCCGGTATTTCATCGGATAATTTCGGTAAATATTCATCGCTGTAAATATATTTCGGTAATTTATAGTCAGGAACAGGATAATAAAAAAATAAATTTTTAAAACCTGTATCATTAAGCAGTTTTTCAAGCTCAGATTTTGAAAATGTTTTTGCGCCTTTCTTATCTGAATTATATCCCTCAATTCCAAAAAATGCTTTTCCCCAATGATCCTCAGGGTTTCCTGCAAAATATTTAACGCCAAGCCTGTTTTCTATCGCAATATATAACTTTCCTTCCGGCTTTAATAGATTATTTAAACTTTTAAGAAAATCAAAAAACGGATTTTCATTGTCAATATACAATCCGGCATATTCAAGTACGCCAATCAACACAATTACATCATATTTTTTTTTGAACTTAACTTTATTAAAACTGCCGACATATATGGTAATATTATTCATCTCTTTATTTCTATGCGCATTGGCAAGAGAACGAATTTTGGATAACTCAACACAATCTACCTGCTTAACTCTTTCAGAAAGCGGCTTTGTGATCGCGCCCATTCCTGAACCTATCTCAAGAACATTATCACTATCATTTAAATCCATTGGTATTACAATATTTTCCCGCATTGGAGATAAATGATAAAGAACAGACCAGCGATTATCATTCTCTAAAACTTCAAAAATATCTTTATCTTTTTTAAAAACATCTAAAATAAATTTCTCTGTTTCTTCACCATCGCAGTATTGGTGATCTTCATCATAAAATGAATAATCAAGAGTAACATTTCCGATTTTTTCTTTTGTTTGCACTATTAAACCTTAATTAAATTTTTATAATTTAAATATTTATACATTATTGTAAAAACGCCTTCAAACTTAATTCCCACGCCGGAACAACACTCCCCAGCGCCTCTTTTATTTTCGTTTTGTCCAACACGGAATAAGCGGGGCGCGTAACCTTTGCCGGAAAATCAGCGCTGGTGCAGGGCTTAACTTCGCAGTCTTTATCAAGTATCCCCAACGCACGCCCTTGCTTATAAATTTCTTTTGCAAAATCAAACCAGGTAATTTCACCTTCATTGCTATAATGATAAATACCATAAGGAACCTGTTTTCCTTCACGTGCCTGTTTAATAAATTCAAATATAATTCGCGCTAAATCATTCGCCCATGTAGGGCTTCCCTTTTGATCGTTAACAACAGAAATAGTTTCTTTCTCTTTCATAAGGCGCAGCATGGTATGAACAAAATTATTGCCGTATTTGCCGTAAAGCCAGGCTGTCCTGATGATATACGATTTTTTATTCTCCTCAAGTATTTTAATTTCACCGTAACGTTTTGACAAACCGTAAATACCGGTTGGATCGGTTTCATCATCTTCTGTATAAGGTTTAATTCCGCGACCGTTAAATACATAATCAGTAGAAATTTGAATTATAACAGCGTTTATTTCTTTTGCGGCAACCGCAATATTTTTAGAACCCTCTGCATTAATTAGAAGGCATGTTTCTTTATCATCTTCAGCTTTATCTACCGCAGTATATGCGGCACAGTTAATTATCCATTCTATGGGATTTTCATTAGATGAATGTTGTTTTATAAATTCTCTAAGGACATTTATATCTGTAATATCAGTTTCCTTATCAGTCTCAATAAAAAAAATGTTTTCTTTTTCCAGAAGCATTGAAAGCTCTGCTCCCAACATTCCTTTATTTCCTATTAACCAAATCATAAATTATTAATTCCCTGTAAAGCTTTATCTTTTTCAGATAGTTTGTACTCCATACCCAAATCCGGCCATTTTATTCCGATACATGAATCATTCCAGATTATTCCGCCTTCGTCCTCAGGATAATAAAAATCCGTGCATTTATACGCAAGAATTGCAGAGGCAGACAATACCAAAAAACCATGAGCAAAACCCGGCGGAATATAAAACTGATTTTGTTTATCACAGCTTAAAGTAACTCCGTGCCATTTACCGAAAGTCGGCGAGTTTATCCTAACGTCTACAGCAGCATCAAATATTTCGCCTTCAATTGCTCTTATCAATTTGCCCTGCGGGTGTTTTTTTTGAAAATGCAATCCGCGTAAAACGCCTTTTACTGATTTAGATTGATTATCCTGCACGAAAGGCAAATCAACACCGGCTTTTTCATACTCGCGCTGCGACCAGCTTTCAAAGAAATAGCCGCGATCATCACCGAAAATTTTAGGCTGTATTTCAATTAGACCCTGAATCGGGCATTGTGTAAAATTAAAAGGCATTTAGTATCCTTGAATTACTGATAATACTCAGCATAAGCCGCGCATACTTCATTGGAATTTCCGCTCATGACCAATTCACCGTTTCGAAGCCAAATTGCTTTTTCGCATAACTCCCGCACCATAGAATTATCATGTGAAACAAATAAAAAAGTTGTATCTCCCTGCAGCATTTCTTTTATGCGATTAGCGCATTTTCTCTGGAAAGCGGCGTCTCCTACAGATAACGCTTCATCTACTATAAGAATATCCGGCTGCACTGACGTTGCGACAGAAAACGCCATCCGCGCCTGCATGCCTGATGAATAATTTTTTATCGGTATATCCAAAAAATCAGCCAGTTCGGAAAACTCAACAATTTTATTAAATTGTTCCTTCATAAAGGAATGATTGTAGCCAAGAAGCGCGCCTTGCAGATAGATGTTTTCCTTTGCCGTCAAATTCGGATCAAATCCGGCGCCAAGCTCTAATATCGGAGAAATTTTTCCTTTTACAATTACATCGCCTTTATCAGGCGCGATAATTCCGCAAATAAGCCGTAATAATGTTGATTTACCGGCGCCGTTACTGCCTACTATTCCCAAGGATTCTCCCTTTTTAATTTCAATATTAATATTTTTTAACGCAATAAATTCTTTATAATTAAGCGCTCCTTTAAAAAGTTTTATAAAATATTCTTTTATATTATCAATTCTTTCAGATGCAATATTGAAGCGCACATTCGCGTCTCTTACCTGAATAATCGGTTCCAACTCAATACCTCACATATACAGGATAAATTTTTTCTTTGCTCTGTCAAAGCTAACAAGCCCTATAAGCAGCGCCGCTAATGCGGCTATTGATCCCCGGATCGTTAAATCCAAACTTCCCATGCCCGCCGTTCCAATTGTAAAATTCCTGAATAATGTAATGTAAAAATACATGGGATTATATTTTATAACAGCATAATGAAGCCACTCAGGCAGAATACTTACAGGATAAAAAATTGCAGATAAATACATCCATGCGGTTGAAAGAATACTCCAGATATATACCATATCTTTAAAAAAAACTGTAATCTGCGCTAAAAACAAACCCATTCCCAGGCTGAAAACATATAACTGAATAATAGGTATAAGTATAAAAACAAAACGCCATGTCAGTGTTATTTTAGCGGCAATCAGTAAAATAACAAGCGCACCCAAAGAAAAAAGAAATGTTATTAATTCGCTCGTTACAACAGCCAAAGTAAAAATATATTTAGGAACAAATATTTTTTTTATTAAACCGGCATTGTCCGACACTGACGAAAGCGATCTTGTTGTTGCGCTTAACATAAAAAGAAACAATAAATTTCCAATTAGCAGATAAACAGGAAAATTCGGAATATCAAATTTGAAAAGATTGGAAAAAACAAGGTACATTACCATCATGGTTAAGAGCGGGTTTAACATGCTCCATATATACCCTAAAATACTTCGGCGGTATTTAAGCTTAATATCACGCGATATAAGCTGAAAAAACAAATCTCTGTATCTAAAAAAAGTTTGAAATCGCACAATTATACTTTTCATTCGTAATCCTGTCGGAAAAATTATTTATAACGGTAATCGTTTTTATCAAGCGTAAAATTACAATTATAGTACGGATCTCCGGCAGCAAGTTCGTTATGCCATCTTTTTTTGAATAAATCAACGTCCCGTGCAAGCTGCCTCCGTTTTTTTGTGCCGATATTGTATCCCCGTGATCTTGATTCAAGATGATATGCTTCCGCGTAAGGCGTCCAGACATTTAGAAAACCTGCCTTTCGCAGCTTCAGGCAAAGATCAACATCATTAAATGAATTTGGAAACTCAGAATCGAACCCGCCTGCTTCATCAAAAAGCTTCCTTTCTATCATCATGCAAGCGGCAGTTACAATGCTCATATTCTGAACAATTTTTAGCTTTCCCATATAACCAACCGTATCACGCGGTACGCTTTGGTATATATGAGAAGCAAGTCCGCCTAAACCAAGTATTACACCGGCATGTTGTACTGAACCGTTAAAATAATATAATTTTGCTCCTACAGCTCCAACATCGCTGCGTTGGCTGTACATGAGCATTTCTTCTATCCAGTTAGGCGAAATTATTGTTACATCATTGTTTAAAAAAATTAAATGTTTACCTTCGGAATATTCAACGGCAAAATTGCATATTCTACTGAAGTTAAAGCCGTCATTTTCCCAATATACAATACTGATATTATCAAATCTTTTTAATTCTTCGTATAACGTAAAGACAGCATCTTGTTTGCTGTTATTTTCCGCAATGATAATTTCGTAATTCCCATAGGTTGTTTTTTGAATAATTGAGGAAATACATTTACGCAGCATAGCAGCGGAGTCCTTATTCGGAATAATAATGGAAACTTTAGGATATTCAATTAACTTGTAAATGCTTCTGTAATAATCAGGTAATTCTATTATACTTTTAATTTTAGCCGGTTTATTTTTTTTATTCAGATACTCTTCTATCACATTTTCGGCAATAGTCATTTTTTCAATTTTTCTTTTTATATCAGAGGTAATATTTTTTTTATCATCCCTTCTAAAATAAAGAATTTTCTGAACATTAATGATCTTTGAAGCAATATCCGTATAACGAAGATTTAAATCATAATCCTGATTGCCGTCGTATTTACTCCTGAACAATCCGCCCTTTTCCATTAATTTTCTGTCAAATACGGCTAAATGACCGATATAATTATGAGAACAAAGAGTATCTATCGCATAACACGGTTTATGATACCTTAATGTTACATAATATTTATCGGAAAACAACGCTTCATCCGTATAAATAAAATCAGCTTTTTCATTGCAGATAACTTTCATTATTTCATAAAGAGCCGAAGGATGAAGCATATCACTCTGATGAACAAGTCCGATAAAATCACCCGTTGACATTTCTATTGCTGTATTAAGCCTGTCTGATACGCCGAAATTTTTATCAATTTTTCTGTATTTAATTCTATTATTATTCTGAGTATATTCCGCGCAAATCTGCCTTACATAAGAATGATCTTTATCACTTCCGTCAACTAGACATAATTCATAATTGCGGTAAGTTTGCGCATTTATCGAATTTAACATATCTTCTAAATAATTTTTCGGCGTATTATACAATGACGCAATAACGGAAATTTTATAGCTTTCCATAAAAACCGTATTTATCTGAGACATTCTTTCGCGTCTGGATAAACTAATAAACTTTTTTAAAGGTTTTCTTTTCTCGGCAATTCCCGCGTAAAAATCGCTGAAAGCTTTTTTTAATCCGAATTTTTTTATGGATCGCAGAAAAAGTATAAAAAGCAATATTTTATGATTTCTTAAAATGAAATTTACTAAACCCCACATATATGCCAAATGTTTTTGTTATATCCTCCGGCTGTAATTCTTTTCCATCCATTGTTTATATTCTCCTGAACGAATGGATTCTACCCAATCATTATTTTTTAAATACCAATCAACAGTTCGTTTAAGGCCTTCTTCAAAGCTGACAGATTGTTTCCATCCCAGCTCTTTTTTAATTTTTTTACAATCAATCGCATAACGCCGGTCATGACCGGGACGATCTTTGACAAATGTAATTGTATCACGAATAACAGAGGCGTTTAAATTCGCCTTGGAAGCGGCTATATTTATAAGTTCATAAATTAGTTTAATATTTTCCCATTCGTTTTCTCCGCCAATATTATAAGTCTCGCCTGATCTGCCGTTTTGCATAACAGCCCAGATAGCGGAAGAATGATCTTCAACATAAAGCCAGTCGCGGATATTTTTTCCGTCACCGTATACGGGCAAAGGCTTTCCCTCAAGAATATTCAGAATCATTAGTGGAATCAGTTTTTCAGGAAACTGGTAAGGACCGTAATTATTTGAACAATTTGATAGTGTAACAGGCAGCCCGTAAGTGTGATTATACGCCATTACAAGATGATCGCTTCCCGCTTTGCTTGCCGAATAGGGAGAATGCGGATCATAAGCCGTATCTTCCGTAAAAAAACCTGTTTCTCCCAAAGAGCCGTATACTTCATCGGTGCTGATATGGTGGAATAAAACATCCTGCCTAAGACTGGAAGCCTGATCTCCTGTCTTTTCCTGCCATACGTTACGCGCAACATCAAGAAGCGTAAAAGTGCCGCAGACATTTGTTTTTATAAACGCTTCGGGACCGTATATGGAACGGTCAACATGACTTTCCGCGGCAAAATGCGCCACGGTATCAATATTATATTTTTTAAAAACATTTTCTATAAACAGGCGATCACAAATATCGCCGCGCTCAAAAAAATAACGCGGCTCTTTTTCAACATCAGCGAGACTCATCATGTTACCGGCATAAGTCAAAACATCAACATTAATAACATTGCCGGAAAAATTATTTCTTCTATCCAATAAGTAACGGATAAAATTACTGCCGATAAAACCTGCGCCGCCTGTTACAAGAATATTGCTCAATTTGCGCATAACAAAAACCTCTCCTTTTACTCAATTACAAATTTTTGGCTATATATTTTAAATATGCGCCGTAATCTGTTTTATATTCCGCGGCGATTTTTAACAGCTCTTTTGCGGATATCCAGCCGTTTTTATACGCTATCTCCTCAATACAGGACACATACATTCCCTGGCGTTTTTGAATTGTTTCAATAAAGTTTGACGCTTCCAGCAAACCGTCATAAGTGCCGGTGTCAAGCCATGTCATACCGCGTCCTAATTTTTCTACGGAAATTTTATTTTTTTTCAGGTATGTATTATTAACTTCAGTTATTTCAATTTCACCGCGGGCGGACGGTTTAATATTTTTCGCTATCTCCACGACATCATTATCATAAAAATAAAGCCCGGGAACGACATAATGAGATTTGGGAATCGCGGGTTTTTCTTCAATAGATAAAACTTTACCGTCCGCATCGAATTCAACAACGCCGTAAGAAGCAGGCTCTCTTACATAATAACCGAAAATAGCCGCGCCGCCTTCATTGATTATTTTATCAGACGTATTTTTTAATGTGCGGCTAAATCCTCTGCCGTAAAAAATATTATCACCCAGAACAAGAGCGCAAGGATCACTGCCGATAAAATCACTGCCGATTATAAATGCGTCTGCAAGACCTCGGGGGCTTTCCTGTATTTTATAATCAAAATTCATACCCAGCCATGCGCCGTTTTTAAAAAGTTCTTTAAATACCGGCAAGTCCCTGGGAGTTGAAATTATCAGAACATCTCTGATGCCTGCAAGCATCAATACCGAAAGAGGATAGTAAATCATCGGCTTGTCATACACGGGAAGAATTTGTTTTGAAATTGCTTTGGTAATGGGGTAAAGCCTTGTTCCAAAGCCGCCCGCAAGTATTATACCTTTCAACATATTATTTGATTTTGACTATTTATCTTCATTTTATGTAAATATTCTAAAAAAAAGAGCGATTTTCCGCCGATTTTCATTCAATTTTGAGGAATTTGACCTATCAAACCATAAATCCAATGATTAAATAGCAGATGGACACAATTTAAAATGGCGGCCGAAACACGCTCAAAAAAAATTAATGATTTAAAATTCATTATATAAATAATAAATAAATTAATGAATACCGCATTGATAAATATTAAATTGATGATGAAAGAGGCGCGTGAAAAGGCAGCTTCCCCACTGGAAAAAAATTCCAAAAACAGCTAACATTAACCAAATGAAGTGGGACAAAAAAGAGATTTCCCCCGAACTGGTTAAAGAAATTTCCAATAAATACGGCTGCGACTTTTTAACCGCCTCGATACTGATACGCCGCGGTATTTCGACAGGCGACGCGATACGCTATTTCATAGAAGACGATCTTCTCTCCCTGCGAAACCCCTTCGCTTTAGACGGAATGGAAGACGCGGTAGAAAGAATTCTTGCCGCGAAGGAAGAAGGCGAGAAGGTTTTAATTTTCGGCGACAGTGATGTTGACGGCATAACGGGAACAGCGCTTCTTGCGGGATACCTTGAAGGTATCGGCATTGACGTTACGTGGCGGATTCCCACAGGCGATGAGTCATACGGGCTTTCGCTGGACGCTGTCGAAAATTTCGCGGCAAAAGACGGCACTTTGATAATTACAGTCGACTGCGGCATAACGAGGTTTGCGGAAATTAAAAGAGCGGGAGAACTTTCTATTGATGTTATCGTAACGGATCATCATGAGCCGCAGGACGAACTGCCCGAAGCGCTTGTCATCATCAATCCTAAATTAAAAGACTCAACTTATCCTTTCAGAAATCTTGCAGGATGCGGAGTCGCGTTTAAACTTGTCTGTGCGCTGCGCTTTGCCGGAGCAAGCGAACTTTACGGGCAGCAAATTTGTCTTTTAAATACAAGACCCGCGAATGACGCATGGGTCATCGAAATAGCGAGAATGCGCAACCTCATTGTTACAAAAACATTAACGGAAGTAATTGTGCCGGGAGCTGTTTCAATCGGTGAAACACGTCTGCCGGCATTTCTTGAGGGACAGCAAATTTTATGCTGGGACGCTTCCATTCATAAACAGACTTTCGCGAGACTTTTCGGAAAAAGCATCGAAGTGGGAATGCTTGATATCGCGCCTCAGATCGGAAAAATGATTCCGCAGATTGCCGATCAAAGCCTGCTACGCATCAAGGAGCTTTCCAAAATCGCAAAGTATTCGGAAAAAGAACTGAGCGAACTTGATGTGTTTGTAAATGTTTTCACGTCTTACGCGAAGTTATGCGCAAGAAATCAGGCGGACACGGAAGCTGAAAGTTACGACATTCAGCTTGCCGCTCTCGGCACTATCGCCGACATAATGCCGCTGTTAGACGAAAACAGAATCATCGTGCGGAGAGGAATCGATGCGATAAAAAAGAAACCGAGAGCGGGAATCTTGCAGTTGCTGCAAAAACTTGACATCGCGGGGCGGCATTTTGAAACAAAAGATATCTCATGGAAACTGTGCCCTGCAATTAATGCGGCGCGGCGCATGGGGGCCGCTGAAACAGCCGCCGCTCTGTTTTTTGAAAAAGATCCGTCAAAAAGAGATAAACTCGCGTCTGAACTCGTACAGATGAATGAAAGCCGCAGAGACATTGAAGAAGAAACATGGACAATTATCGAACCAATGGCGTACAAAAGTTTTGAGGAGAATGAAAAAAAACTTGTTCTTTTCTACAGCGATAAGATCATCAAAGGAATTACAGGGCTCATGGCGCAGAGAGCGGCGCGTACATTCAACGTGCCTTGTATCGCTGTCTCTATCGGCAAAGATATTTGCACCGGCTCAATCCGTTCCGCGCGGGGTTTTAACATACACGTTCTTTTTGAACAGTGGCAGGATCTTCTGATTGACGCGGGCGGGCATAAAGCCGCGGGCGGTTTCAGCATGGAGATGAAAAACTGGGACGTTTTTCTTAAACGTCTAAAAACATTCGCCTCGGCTGTCGATCTTGAAGAAGAGCCGGCGGAAGAATGTATTTCTATTGACGCCGAGCTTCCGCCGGAATTTCTTTCTCCCGATATATTAAAAATAGTTGATTTATTCGAGCCTTACGGCAGCGATAATGAACAGATCACTTTTATGACCAGAAAACTTTCTGTTAAAGAAATAAATTTTATCGGCAAGCCGGAATCAAAACATTTAAAGCTGACTTTGGACACGGGAAAATACAAATGGCCGGCTCTCTACTGGCAGAGCGCCGACAGAGTCCACAACAAGGAATTCGGCTTAAATGACAAAGTAGATGTTGCGTTTAACATAACGCGTGATTTTTATAAAGGAAATGAAATTCCGCAAATAATGATTTTTGATTTGAAAAAGAGTGATTAAATGAAAAGAGCGATACTTTTTCTGGCTGTCAGTTTTTCCGTTATCTCAGTAATCTTTGCTCAGGTAAACTATGCGCTGATTCCTGATTCTCCGCGCCCCGGGGATCCGCTGACAATTGCCTGCGACACCTATGTGAAAGAAGCGGTAATCTTCGCAAACGGAAAACAAATTGCGAAAGCCTCCTGTTTTTATGTTGAAGAAAAACCGGGAGTGCCGTGTTTTTTCGCGGCAATCCTTGCGATACCTTCGACTGCCGCATCGGGAGCCGCCGTCATCAGATTGAATCATGACAGCGGTCTCCTTCTTGAAGTTCCGTTTAGAATTGCTGCAAGAGATTTTCCATCCGAAACAATCAGCCTTGATCCGTCTCTAACAAGTTTGGTAACAACTTCCAATGATCGGACAAAAGCCGAATCGGCACGGCTCTGGCAGATACTAACCACAACAGGCAATCAGGTTTACCATGACGGTCCCTTTGTCCTGCCGATATCAACGACAAGAAGAACAAGCCGTTTCGGCACCCGCCGCGTTAATCAATATTCGGACGGAAGGCGCGTAACATCGATTCACGCGGGAGTAGATTTCGGCGCTCCGAAAGGAACCGAAGTTTACGCCTGCGGCAGAGGAAAAGTAATATTGGCGCGTGAGAGAGTTATTTCCGGCAACTCAATTATTATCGAACATGGACCGGGCATTTACTCAATTTATTACCATTTAGACAGCATTAAAGGCTGCGTTTGCCGCGTCAGCACAACCTGCTCCTGCGGCACCATTGAAGGCACGATTGTCGAAGCCGGAGAAATAATCGGCGGTGTCGGCTCAACCGGTTTTTCAACAGGACCCCACCTTCACTGGGAACTGCGGATCAGCACGGAAAACACAGACCCCGATGTCATTGTTGGCAGACCCCTTCTTGACAAAAGATTAATTGCCGGTAAGATGTTTAATATAAGCGTCCCGGAAGAAGCAAAAACTACAGGGAACAATTAAATGATTTTTCAAAAAAAGGAGGTGATTAACTTTGGCGCACATTACAGTCGACGACAACGAACTGCTGGAAAAAGCCATTAAACGTTTTAAACGCATGGTGGAAAAAGAGGGCATTATCCGCGAGTTCAAAAAGCGTGAGTATTTTGAAAAGCCCTCCACCATCCTCAACAGAAAGAAAAAAGCAAATGCCCGTAAACTCCTTAAGCGAAATCGTAAGGGTAAAGGCGAATACTAGTATTCACTCAGAGACACGGAGTATATGTTCGACATCTTTTTTCTCCCTCAAAAATTATTTTACTTCGAGGTATATTTTTTATAGATGAAGAGAAGAAAATATCAAACAACAACTTTGTGTCTTTGTGCCTCTGTGAGATATCTTCTTTCAAACCTAGTTCTCTCATCTCTATTACTTTTATTTATTTCGTGTAACACATTTTCTCCGATAGCGCACAGAAGCGGAGCGCCTGTAACATTTACCTCAATCGAAGTTATCGAACCTGAATGGCAGACATTTGATAACGGAATAGATTATTTTCACGGAAAAATTTTTTCTCCAAAGCTTGAGTTTTGGGCGTTACGTGTCGATTTAACATCACCTCAGATACGCATTGTAATAAAGGATGGCATGGCGGCTAACGGCGGCGCTTTAAGCACAAAGGTAACAACATTCGTGCGCGATAACAATCTTCTTGCCGGTATCAACGCCGTCCCCTTTGACGTATCTTCCTTAATTGAAGGACAGCCGATTCAAAATGCGGGGCTTGTAATTTCTGACGGTAAAATCCTCGCGCAAGCGAATCCGCGCTATGACGCGGTTGTTTTTTACAGAGACAGCGAAAAGGTCAGAGCGGCGATTGTCAGCCAGTCAGAACTTCAATCACTTCCGGCGAACAGCCCCGCGGAAAACATTGAAAACGCCATCGGCGGCTTTCACCAAATCCTCTCTGGCGGAGAGCCGACAGAGAGAACGCAAGACGCTGAAGCGAATCCTGTCGCTTCGGCGCGCCACCCCCGAAGCGCGGCAGGCGTTTCCGCTGACGGCAGCAGCCTCTACCTCCTTGTAATTGACGGCAGACGCGCTGGCAGCGTCGGCGCGACAGAGAGGGAAACCGCTCTGCTGCTTTTATCGCTCGGCGCTTATGACGGGCTTAACCTCGACGGCGGCGGCTCAAGCGCGCTTGCCCTTCGCGGGAGGAATGGCAAAGTAAGGACAGTGAATACGCCTGTTCAAAAAGGGCTTGTAGGAGTGGAGAGGGCGGTTGCGGGGTGTATCGGGGTTGGGGATTAGTAAACACGGGTTTAGCGCAGGGGCAATGTAAAGTAAAAGCGCTTTTCGTATGCAGCAGAGCTCGACAGCATACCTGAAAAAACGCCTAAGAGTCTGCCGCCGAGCCTCGAACATAGAAAAAAAACGATATAATTATTCCAGATCTGATAACGTTTATTTTTGTGTCGAGTCTCTATGGCAGGGAACGCCG
>Ga0209755_10001796_pt1 | contig 31741 bp, 31 predicted proteins | sample TergutCo191P1_FD_187301 | JGI IMG/M metagenome (GOLD analysis project Ga0209755, IMG submission 187301) | Cornitermes sp. P1 segment gut microbial communities from Petit-Saut dam, French Guiana - Co191P1 (SPAdes) (version 2) | ecosystem: Host-associated > Arthropoda: Insects > Digestive system... | reverse complement strand
ATTGCACACAAAGGCGTGTGTTTTTCCTTGCAATAAGGGGAAAACACCGCTTTTTTTATTTTGAGGAAGATGCTTATGCTATTGGAAGGAGAAACAAGAATACCATCAGGCTGCGCTATTTCGGGCATTATAAACAAGTCCGGGAAGCGCATGAGCGGCGCAGCTATTATAAAGTCCATAGCCGTTATGCACGACCGCTCAAACGGTCTTGGTGGTGGCTTTGCAGCTTACGGGATTTACCCCGAATACAAAAACTACTATGCAATGCACGTGTTCTACGATTCCACTACCGCCAAAAAAGAGTGCGAAGAATTTTTAGAAAAGCATTTTGATATTATAAACCTCTCAAAAATCCCAACAAGGAAAATCAAGGAAATCACAGACGAGCCGCTCATTTGGCGTTATTTTGTAATACCTCTGCCCACCAAGCTCGCAGACAGCCAGCTCGATGAACGTGAATTCACAGCCAAGTGCGTTTTTCGCATAAACACCAAAATAAATGGGGCTCATGTGTTTTCCAGCGGCAAAAATATGGGAGTGTTCAAAGCAGTGGGATTTCCGGAAGATGTCGGGCATTTTTACAAACTTGAGGAATACGAAGGCTGGTGCTTCACAGCGCACGGACGCTACCCAACCAACACCCCTGGCTGGTGGGGCGGCGCACATCCCTTTGCCCTGCTGGACTACTCCCTGGTGCACAACGGCGAAATCTCCTCTTACGATGCAAATCGCCGTGCAATTGAAATGTACGGCTACAAATGCACGCTCCAAACAGATTCAGAGGTTATCGCTTATATAATAGATTATCTGCATAGAAAACAAAAACTCAGTTTTAAAGAGATTGCATCTATTATAGCAGCTCCGTTCTGGCAAACCATAGACCGCATGCCCCCCGAAGAAAAGGAAATACACGAATACCTGCGTGTGATGTTCTCTGCGCAGTTGATAACCGGACCCTTCTCAATTATCGTGGGCTATGAAAACGGCCTAATGGCCTTGAACGATCGCTTGAAACTCAGAAGCATGGTGGTTGGCGAGCGAGGAGACACGGTTTACATATCAAGCGAAGAGGCGGCTATTAGAATTATTGAACCCAATCTTGACAAAATATGGGCGCCCAAGGGCGGCCAGCCGGTAATTGTGAATTTGAATGGAGGTAACTTATAATGGCAGTCAATTATTTATATCCCGAATACGAAGTAGCCAGAAACTATGACAGGTGCATAACCTGCCGTGCTTGCGAGCAACAGTGTTCCAACCAAGTGCATGAATATCTGGAAGACTCCGGCCGAATGACATGCGACGACTCTAAATGCGTGAACTGCCACCGTTGCGTAACCCTGTGCCCCACACGTGCGCTCAAAATAGTCAAAAGCGGCAACACTTACAAGGAAAATGTGAACTGGAGCGGTAAGACCATAGACGAACTTTATCGCCAGGCTAGCACGGGCGGCGTTCTCCTCTCAGGCATGGGTAACCCAGAAAAATATCCGGTTTACTTTGACAAGATCCTCCTCAACGCCTCGCAGGTGACCAACCCTTCTATTGACCCCTTGCGTGAACCTATGGAAACCAAGGTGTTCTTGGGCAGAAAGCCCTCCGGCATTGTTCGCAACGAGCAGGGCCGCATAGTGAACAACCTCCCTCCGCAGGTATCGCTCTCCATGCCGGTGATGTTCTCTGCCATGAGCTACGGCTCAATCAGCTACAACGCCCACGAGAGCCTTGCCCGTGCCGCCGAGGAGCTTGGCATTCTCTACAACACAGGTGAAGGCGGCCTCCACGATGATTTCTACCGCTACGGCAAGAACACGATAGTGCAGGTGGCTTCTGGCCGTTTTGGTGTTCATCCTCATTACCTAAACAGCGGAGTTGCCATTGAAATTAAGATGGGTCAGGGAGCCAAGCCCGGCATAGGCGGCCACCTTCCCGGCACCAAGATAGTTGGCGACATCTCCCGCACCCGCATGATCCCCGAAGGCTCAGACGCCATATCCCCTGCCCCTCACCACGACATCTACTCCATAGAAGACTTGCGGCAACTCGTGTTCTCGCTCAAAGAGGCAACAGATTACAAGAAGCCCGTGATAGTGAAAATAGCCGCTGTGCACAATGTGGCGGCCATAGCGAGCGGCATAGCCCGCAGCGGCGCAGACATCATAGCCATTGACGGCTTCAGAGGCGGCACGGGCGCAGCCCCCACTCGCATCCGTGACCACGTTGGCATACCCATTGAACTCGCTCTTGCCGCCACAGACAAGCGGCTCAGGGACGAGGGCATCCGAGACAGCGTGTCCATAGTTGTGGGCGGCAGCATACGCTCAAGCGCAGACATTGTGAAGGCAGTCGCCCTAGGGGCAGACTGCGTTTACATAGCAACGGGAGCCCTCCTAGCCCTTGGCTGCCACTTGTGCAGGAGCTGCCACAGCGGCAAGTGCAACTGGGGCATAGCAACGCAGATACCAGAGCTTGTAAAGCGCCTAAACCCCGACATCGGCTACAAACGGTTGGTGAACTTGCTCACAGCCTGGAAGCATGAGATAAAAGAGATGATGGGTGGAATGGGCATAAACTCAATTGAGAGCCTCAAGGGAAACAGGCTAATGCTAAGAGGAGTTGGTCTAAACGAGAATGAGCTTGATATTTTGGGAATCAAGCACGCTGGAGAGTGATTCAAAATACCCCTCTAAAAGAGGGGTTAGATTTTGCGTTGCTCAGGCAGTTGCCGGAGGATATACGCTTATCTTTTGGCGTCTTTTATCTATGTGCTCAAATTTCACAAAACCGTCAATCAACGCAAACAACGTGTGATCCACGCCTATGCCTACATTGTTGCCTTTGTGAAACTGTGTGCCGCGCTGACGAACTAAAATGTTGCCGGCTATTACCTTTTCGCCGCCGAATTTCTTTACACCCAAACGCTTGGATTTTGAATCGCGACCATTGCGGACTGAACCTTGACCTTTTTTGTGTGCCATTGTTTATCCCTCCTTTGCGGCTGTTTTCTTAAGGAATTTCTCTTTGCGAACCGGCTTGGGCTCTTTGCCCGCAGCTATGTCCGCAGCAATTTTTTCCTTGCGGGTTAACGGTTTACCCTGCTCTTTTAGCTTTGCAAGAGCTGCTATGCGGGCACGCTGGCGAACCGCTACCTGAGGGTCCATTTTTGCGCTTTTGCCTGCGGCAGAGATTTCGGTTACAAGCACCTCTGTGTAGCCCTGGCGATGTCCGTGGCGACGCTCGTAGCGAGTACGGCGTTTCTTTTTTACGGTAGAGACTTTCTCGAATCTATCGTGGGAAAGAACTTCAACCTTAACGGATGCTTTTTCCAAGACAGGGGTGCCTACGCTTATAGATTCGCCATCGGCGAACAGCAATACGGACTTGAGTTCCAAAATAGAGCCTACCGCTGCTTCTGCAACGCTCGGAACCTTTATGGTTTTTCCGATTTCGGCACGGTATTGGAAACCGCCTGTTTCAACTATTGAATACATTTTAGGTATCCTTTTGGGTTAATGAGCGTATAAATATAGTAAAAATAAGCCCTTTTGTCAAGACGTTTTCTACATTACAGCCATGCTCACCCTCCTGATAGACGAACTTTACATGACCGCCGTGGCCGGCGGGCCTGTTATGGTGCCTATTTTGGCAGTCGGAGCTCTGGGCTATTATTACATTTTTTGCGGATTTACCGGAACAATGCCTGTACACAAAGCTTCTCGCATGGCTGGGGTCATGGCAAAAGCTGCGCCGCTTTTGGGGCTTTTAGGCACAGTAACCGGCATGGTTCGCACTTTTGATGTTATAACCCTCTACGGCAACCAAAACCCCGTGCTTATGGCAGACGGCATATCCGAGGCTCTAATAACAACGCAAAGCGGGCTGATCATAGCATTCCCCCTGCTTTTGCTGAACAACAGAATGGTGGAAAAATATGGCAGATGATGTAGATTTTTTGGAATTCAGGCAAAAACAAAGAAGAGAAGCCAGCATAGACATAGCTCCCCTGCTGGACATGGTATTTATTCTGCTCATATTCTTTATAGTCACAAGCACTTTCACAAGAGAAACCGGCGTTGAAGTTAGCAAACCGCAAGCCCAAACCGCAAGCCAGCTCGAAAAAGAAAACATTTTAATAGCCATAACCAGAGACGGCACAATTCACATAGACGAACGCCAGGTTGACTTGGCCGGGCTAAGCGACGTGCTAAAAGGAATTCTAGCTAAGAACCCCGAACGTGAAGCTGTGCTTATCACGGATAAGAATGCCATAACGGAAAGGCTTGTTGCCGTAATAGATGCATGCACAGTGGCTGGAGTAAAAAAGGTATCTATTGCTGCGTTGAATAAGTAGCGGTCTCAGGAGCAGGCTCGTTTTCTTGCTTGCAGCGCAACTCCTCTTCTATATTGAAAATCTGGTCTTTTTCAATCAGAAGACGTTTTATAAGGTCTTCTGCTTTGTCCAAAGCATCATTTGAAAACGGCCCAACTCTGAGCATAGTCTCGTCTGTGTAACTCGAATTTCTGGTTCCCAGAGAAAAGCAGAAAAGAATGTCAAAACGAGCATAATACCTGTCTTTGCACAAAGATACCACCAAAACCTCGTCAAGATTTATATAATCTTTAAAAATCACTCCATTCATTGAAAAGCGATTAGCAGAAGTCGTTATTGCGATTGACATGTTTACCCCCTAAGATTAACCCATATACCTATAATATATATATTTTTTTTCCAATATGGGGAGAAAAATCGGAGTAGCCGGATTCGAACCGACGACATGCAGCTCCCAAAGCTGCCGCTCTACCAGACTGAGCTACACTCCGTTAAATTACACTCGGCCCAAAATAAATACGCTGTTGTGGCCGCCGAATCCGAATGAATTTGACATTGCATATTCAAATTTATGCTCGACTGTGCCTTTTGCGCAGCAATCAAATGGGATTTCAGGATCCTGGTTTTCCAAATTCAGCGTTTGATGCAATTTTTGGTCAATAAGGGATTTTATGGTCACAATGGCTTCCATTCCGCTTGCAGCGCCTAACATGTGGCCTGTCATGGACTTTGAGCTGTTGATCTTCACATTGTCTATTTTGCCGCCAAACGCTTTTAAAATTGCTTTGCACTCGGCAACATCGCCTCTCGGTGTGCTTGTGCCATGTGTATTAACATAGCCTATCTGCGAAATATCAAGGCCGGCATCTTTGAGTGCTAAAGAAACAGCAAGGCACACGCCTTCGCCGTCTTCTCTGGGAGCGCTCATGTGATATGCATCGCAGCTCGCTCCATACCCTGCAACTCGTGCTAAAATTTTTGCGCCACGTTTTTTTGCGTGGCTAAGAGATTCCAAAACCAAAACGCCGGAACCTTCAGCAAGCACAAAACCATTGCGGCCCACGTCAAACGGACGGCTTGCCTTTTCAGGAGCATCGTTGTTTGTGGAAAGTGCTTTCATGGCGGCAAAACCGGCTAACCCTATGGGGCAAACTGCCTCTTCCGTGCCACCGGCAACAACTATATCTGCCCTGCCAAGGCGAATCTGATCTGCGGCGGTGATAAATGAATGATTGGATGTTGCGCAGGCAGATACAGGGCTCCAGTTCGGGCCCATCCAGCCTAAGCGAATGCCTATTTCACCAGCCACCATATTGCCTATGGCTTGAGGCACAAAGAAAGGAGACACGCCACGGGGCCCTTTTGTCTCTAAATTCACAGAGCTTTCTGAATAAATTTCCATACCGCCCATGCCGGTTCCAACAATAACGCAAGCTCTGGTGATATCCACAGAGGTTTTAGAATCTTCTATGCCAGCCATTTTGAGAGCGGTTTCCGCTGAATGAACGGCATACTGAATATTCCTTGAAATGCGCTTGCGGTCACGCTCGCTGTAATAGGGAGAGGCATCAAATTCTTTTATTTGCCCACCAAACTTAACAGGGTAAGCCTCAGTGCTAAAGCGGTCAATAGGCCCAATGCCAGACTTGCCGGCAAGGAGATTATTCCACAACTCATCGGGAGTATTACCCAAATTCGTAACACAACCCATTCCGGTAATAACAACTTCTTCCATGGAAAAGGAATATAGAAAATTATAACTTAACCCTTTCTTCAAATGCTCTGAGCATTGTCACATCGTCTATGAATTCCAAGTCACTACCCACGGGTATCCCTCTGGCGAGCCTTGTGCGGCGGATTGAGGAATTTGCGAGAATGCGGTCTATATACAGGGCTGTGCTTTCTGCCTCAGGGCTTGACCCCAAGGCTAAGATCAATTCTTTTATGCCTTCGTGCTCTATGCGCTCCATAAGCTCAGGTATGTGCAAGGTTTCGGGTTTTATGCCGTCAAGCGGTGAAAGAACGCCGCCCAGCACAAAGTAAAGGCCCTTATGCACTCCGCTGTTTTCAAACGGCAATATGTCGCTCGCTCTTTCCACAACGCAAAGAGCCTCCCTGTCTCTGCCGGGGCTTGCGCATATTTGGCAAACTTCTTCTTCTGAAAATCCATAGCAGCGCACGCAGCGAATGAGCTTGGTTTTAGCCTCCATAAGAGCAGTAGCCAAATGCTCCATTTTTTCCCTGTCGCCCGATATTAAATGAAAAGCAAGCCTTCGGGCGGTTTTGCGCCCTATGCTTGGAAGTTTTGAAAATTCCTGCACCAGTTTTTCCAGCGCAGGGGGAGATGAATACATCCGCTAAAATTTAGAATTATTCAGCGTTGCCTTTTTGAAGCTTGGCCAGTATATCGTCGAACTTGCTCATAGTCAAGTTGTAGGTGTCGTTGAACAACTTAGCCGATGGGCCAGGCAAATCACCTATGTCTCTTTTTGCAAGCCTATAGCCCTGTTCAACAGCGGCACGAACCTGTTCTATGTACTCTTCATCGGAAAGCTCCGGGGCGAGGCCTCTGAAACTCATAGCAAAGTCAACTATGCGCTGAGAGGTGTTTTCCGCATTCCAGTATTCCGGAACGTCTGCGGCTTTTATTTCTCCGTTTTTTTCCAATTCGGATAAATTGTAAAGAATGGAATCTTCATTGTATTTGGCAAAGCCAACTCCGGCATCCATTAGAGCCTGCCTGGACTCGTTTATGGATTGCATAAGCGTTGAGCGAATTGAGCCCTGGAAAGCGTCCATGTCAAAGTCCGCAAAGCCCTTTCCAACTATGCTGTCTGTGGCGTTTCCGTGATCTTGTTTATCTTGAGCCTCTTCGCTGATTTCCAGCTTGTCTTTTGGCTGGTTGTGCTCGGCTACTGCCTCGGCAACGGTTTGCGAACCGGTTTTGCTTTCGGTTTTAGCCGGCTCGTAGGTTTTTACAGCCGAGGTTGCGGGTTTGTTTGTGCTAACTTCCATGATACACTCCTTTTTTTACCTATATCGGCATGTTTTTTTAAAAACTTTAGCTTTTACCTCACAGGTACCCTTAAAATGCGTTTTTCGCTGCCAAATGACGCTTTTACTATGTATATGCCTTTTGCCTGAACCCCTATTCTGAGTTGAGAATTGAGAGTTGAAAATTGAGAGTTGTATATCCGCTTGCCTTGCAGATTGTATATCTCTATTTTCGCATTATACGGCACGTTTTGCAGTATTATGGCATTGGGGGCTGCATAAGCGGATAGTGGGCCGTTTGCTATTTGCGGGAGCATTGCCGTGACGTTTGAGCTGCTACTGCTTGACGGTGCAGTGCTGCTGCTGCTAGGGCTTGGAACGCAGTTAGTGGCGGTAAGCTTGTTAACCTCGGTGTTGAAGAAGGTCATTCTGCTGTTCCACCAGGTTTTCAACTTGCCAACCTCAGTTTTGTACTCCGCTTCGGTTTTCGGAATTGTGGGTTTAAAGGTTGAAGTAGTTTCATAAAGCCCAGTTGTAAAATTGGCTTGAGCGTGAGGAGCGAGAACATTGGCTATAGAGTCTATGAATGCCGGTATTGTTTCAAAGAAGCTTTTGTTATCAGTCCAAGCCTCTTTAAATTTGCATTTGAATTGATTGTCATCCCAAAGTTTTCGGTAAAAAGTGTTCTTGGGTCTTATGGCCTCGCTTGTTGTGTAAAAATGCTTTGGATAATTGCTCATTGATACGCTTGCAGCTAAATCAAAATCCCAAAGCGGGCCAGCGAATATTTTAGTGCCTGCATCTTTATATGCATAGTTTGAACCAGGCGGGTAGCCTCCTGCAGCGTCCGTTCCACTGTTGAAATCAAGATTATCAATAGCCTGCTGAATCAATACGTATCTTGCCCAGCTATCAACGTCCATTTTGCTCCAAGGATCATTATTTTTGTCCACCCTGCTGAACATATCGTTTATTTCTGTTTGAACAAACTTTACCGTATCATTGTTAATATTGCACTCTTTTAGAGGATTGGTATCGCAGCCCCCAAGCTCCGGCGATCTTACGCGCACGTTTTTCATGGTCGTATAAGGGCTAGGTGCGGGAAACCCAACTTGATCCGATTCTAAATCGCGAAAATCAAATTCAACAAGAAAACCTCTCAGCTTGTCTATATCAACACGCCCGGGATTAACTTGCATTTGTTCCGTTAACTGATAAATCCCTCTATATTGCTCATTCAGATACAGGTGTACGAATTCTGAGTTAGGCGTAAAGCCTGGCATAATTTTTTTGCCTAATCTGAAAGCAATGGCATTCAATGCGAAAGTTTGGTCATAATAGTTTGCAAGCAAATTCCAGCTTTTCGCAGCCGGCCTGCCAAAGAGACTTTGTTTTTTATCGAATTTAATCCTATAGGCTTTTTTCTTGTATTCAGGCAGGGCAGTGGAATTCCCTCGCACGCGAATTGAATCGCTCTCGCCGCCGTTGTTCTCTGGAAGCACGGTAAGATTATTTCTGGAATTATTCGGATCTATCAGCTCAAAATTCGTCATGTTAACATAATCCATGATTTTAACGCACCCAACAAAACAGTTTGCCTGATTCGGTGGAACCGTTGTCGTAACCGGTTCGCCGTTGGAAGTTATTTTAATTGTGGGAATTTGCGCAACTACAGTTACGCTTAGGCAAGCTATAGTTGCCAATGCAAGTTTTAGCATGCCTTGCCTCATAGTTACCTCACAGGCAGTCGCAGAATGCGTTTTTCCGTTCCAAACGATACTCTTACAATATACATTCCTTTTGGCATTTCACTTAGCGATATTGTATAAATGCCGCTTGCAAAATTCATGGTCTTTTCCAATTTGCCCCTGATGTTGTAAACTTCAATGCGGGCAGAGTTTTTAGCTTGCAGTTCCACGCCGTTTTTAATAGCCAAGATTGCATTGCTGCTTGCGATTTGCGGAAGCATTATCGGAGAAGTTCCAAGGCTGCTACTGCTACTGCTGCGAACACTGCTGCTGCTTGCAAGGCTACTACTGCTACTGAGAGCTTGGCAGCCCGCTGGCTGCGTTTGCGTTATGTCGTTGCCGGTGTTGATGTTGAGCTTATTGACTTCCGAGCTAAAGAACGACATGCGATTGGTCCACCAAGTTTTAAGAGTGCCAATTTTATTCTTGTATGCTTGCTCGCTTGCTTTAATAGTGTTAAAATCTCCGCACATGCCTTGGCAAGTATATGCTCCGAAATTGGCTACGGCACGGCCCGATAAAACATTGGTCAGGGAATCAACAAAGGCGGGAATTGCATTGAAATCGCTTTGGTGAGCATCCCATGCTTTTTTAAATTTAGCCAAGAAAACCTGGTCTTCCCAAAGTTTTATGTAAAAAGGATGCTTTGGTTTTATAGGCTCGTTGTAGTAAGAAAAAGTGTTGGGCCAGTTTCCCATCATATTAGTGCCAACGCCCGCAGCGAGATCAAAATCCCAAAGAGGACCGGCGTGAATGCGTTTGCCGCAATCCTTATATGCATAATTGGAGGCAGGTTCAGGGACATTTGATCCGTTCATCGCATTGCCTGCAGCCATAGCTTTGTTGTTGAAATCAAAATTGTCCATAAGCTGCTGTATCAATACATATTTAGCCCAGCTCTCCATATCCATCAAATCGCGATGGCTATTATTATTCCCCGCCAAGCCATTGAACATGGCATTAACTTCGTCTTGAACAAATTTTATAGCGCTTGCAACAGAGCTATTAAGGGTAGGATTGGTAGCTTGACCACTCCAACAATTTGGCAAACTGCTGATTTTGTTGCTGCAGTCCACTTCTGGCGATCTTATGCGTGTAAACATGGTCAAATTGGTAGGCGGCTTGTATTTAATCTCATTCGCATCCGCATCGTGATAATCAAATTCAACGAGCCATCCACGCTCTTCATCAATATCAATCCTATTTGAACCAACTTGTATTTGCTCTGTCAACAGGTAAATACCCTTATATTTATCATTTAGATATAAATCCACGAATTGAAAAGTGTTAGTATATGCAAGACCTAATTTTTGGCCAAGCCTAAGAGCAATAGCATTTAGCATAAGGCTATTGTCGTAGAAGTTGGCGAGCAGAACCCAGCTTTTCGCAGTTGGTTTGTTAAAGAGACCCTGCTTTTTGTCGAACTTAATCCTGTAAGGTTTTTTGTTCGTACTATTGGTAGAGTTGCCACGTATGCGAATGGAGTCGCTTTCGCCGCCGTTGTTTTCTGGAAGTATAGTAAGGTTGTTTCTGGGATTATTCGGATCTGTCATCTCAAACTTTGTCATGGAAACATAGTTCATGGTAGCAGTCGAACCAGATCCAGACACCGTTGGGTCCTGGTTATTTTTAGTATTTATCTTAATTGTAGGAAACGAATTATTCGTTTGAGCAAACGAATAGGAGATTAGGCAAGCTATAGTTGCCAATGCAAGTTTTAGCATGCCGTCTCTCATAATTTACCTCACAGGCAACTGAAGAATTCGTTTTTCCGAGCCAAACGATACTTTTACAATATACATTCCCTTTGGCATATCGCTAAGCGAAACTGAATAAACGCCGCTTGCAAAATTCATGGTCTTTTCCAATTTGCCTCTGAGGTTGTAAACTTCAATGCGAGCCGAATTTTTAGTTTGCAACTCCACGCCATTTTTAATAACCATAATCGCATTGTTGCTCGCAATCTTCGGAAGCATTATCGGGGTTTGACCAGCACTCATAGGCAGCGTACAAGTAGCGGTCAGGCCTTGGCAATCTTGAGCAGACTGAGGTCTGGTAACGGTTATGGTAAACGGCTGTTCTGTTGATTGAGGAGTGAGATTGGTTGTTGGCCATGTGACATTAGAAGTTGAGCGACCATTGCAATATGTGGTAAAAACATTTTGCGGAATTATTGCCGTACCCACAGTTCCTATTGTCGACGCATTTGTTAAAGCGCAAACAAAGCCCGAGCCAATGCTGCTGCTGCTGGGCGTGCTGCTGCTGCTGGGTGCGGTTGCAAGAATTTGCACTGTACACGTTGCTGTTGTTCCAGGGCATGTGCTGGCATCGGCTGCTCTGTTAACTGTAATGTTAAAGTTTCCCACAGACGTAGGCGTAAGATTTGCCTGCCATGTAAGAGTAGAGGTTGCAACAGGTGCTGTTCCGCAATACACAGTAAAAATATTTGCTGGAACTATTGGCGTGTTTACTACTCCTGTTGTTCCCGAATTTGTTAAATTGCAAATAAGCGGAGTGGTATTTACTGTGCCGCTGCTACTGCTACTGTTACTGCTACTGGATTGAGTGTTAGTTGAACTGGAGCTTGGAGTAACTACAGTGTTGCAGTTAGTAACAGAAGTGGTCAATTTGTTAACCTCAGTATCAAACCAAGTTACACGGCTGGTCCACCAGCTTTTTAGTTTGGCAACCTCGGCTGTATATGTAGCTTCGCTATTTGGCCTGGTATCGCCAAATGCCATGCCATCAGTATATGCAGCGAAGTTAGCTTGAGCACTGCCTTTCACTTTATTGGCTATGTTATCCATAGTACCAGTCACGGCAGAGAATTTACTTTTGTTATCAGTCCATGCTTTTTTAAAGTGGCATATAAAATTAGGATCACTCCACATCTTTTGATAGAATGTATTTTTTGGCCTTATTGGTTCGGTATAATTGACATAGTGCCTTGGCCAATTTTGCATCATAAAACCAGGATCTTGTACTCCTGCAGCCAAATCAAAATCCCAAAGCGGGCCAGCTTTTATTTTTCCACCAGCATCTTTATATGCGTAGTTTGAACCGGGCAAAGCTCCAGTCTGAGTTTTACTGTTAAAATCAAAATTATCCATAAACTGCTGAACCAAAACATATTTGGCCCAACTCTCAAGATCCATAGTGCTATAATTTCCAGAGTTCACAGCACTGAACATAGCATTGACTTCAGTTTGAACAAACTTTACCGTATCGTTGTTAATGCTGCAGTTTACTCGAGGATTTCTATCACAACCGCCCAATTCCGGTTCTCTTACTCGTACTTTTTTCATATTCTGGTAAGGGCTAGGAGCATCAAACCCAACTTGATCCGCTTCTAAATCGTGATAATCCATTTCAATAAGCCAACCCTTATCCTTTCCGGCTTCAATATTAACCCTGCCTGCGCCAGCTTGTATCTGTTCCGTTAACATGTAAATTCCCTTATAATTATTATTTATATACACGTCTACAAATTCATAGGTATTCGTAAATTCAAGCCCAACAGCTTTGCCAAGTTCAAGGGCAGACGCATTCAAACAAAGAGTGTAGTCGTAGTAATTGGCAATCAAAACCCAGCTTTTCGCCTTTTCTTTGCCAAAAAGACCTTGCTTTTTATCGAATTTTATTCTATAAGGTTTTTTATTTTGGCCTGCAGTGGAGTTTCCACGCACACGAATGGAATCGGACTCACTTGGCGCAGGCTCCGGAGTTAATGTGAGATTATTTCTCGGATTGTTCTGGTCATACAACTCGAAATTCGTTATCTTAACATAGTTCATTGTTTGAGCTCCGCCAAACATACCGCCGCCGGATACCGTCGGTTCTTGGTTGTTTTGAGTAGTTATCCTAATGGTTGGAATTTGCGCAACCGCAATTACGCTCAGGCATGCTACTGCTGCCAATATGAGTTTTAATGTGCTGTATCTCATAGATACCTCCCTGTTAAAAAACTAGAAAATAACAACAACCTCGCTGTCAAAACGGCGGTGAGTCTGCTCGCTATCTCCATCAATTACTCTCAAACGCGTTCCATAAGTGTTTCTCCACTGAAACGCAGAATTCTTTGCAAAACCAAGTGTCAAGCCTGCTCTTAACTGAGCTTCATAATTCTGGCTATTATCCAAATCTGCCACATAAACAGCAGCCTCCGCAATGGGAATTACCTGCCGCAATGTTTTAAACCCGGTCTCAAAAGGGAAATATTCCTGCATCCTTGCGCCCAAAATCAGAACATCCCTATCATCAAAATATTTTAAATGAGGATTATTGCCAAAAGTGAACTCCGTCTCGCTAACAAAAAGCTTTGCCGTATATTTGAAAGAAACCGAAGTTGTCCAAGCTACTAAATCGTAATTCTCATGGGTGAAATGCCCTATTATGCCAGCTAAAACCAAATTGGCATTTGAGCCTTCATATTCAACGCTGTAATTCTGGTGATATAACTCACGTGAAGTGTCTGCCGCCCACGAAAATCCGCCTGTCAAACGCCAGTTCTCCCCGAGTTTATGGCGATACTGAAGAGTCAAATCGTGATTCAAATGCATAAAGCTTTCCAATCTATCATTTATAATCGAACGTTTATGAAAATAACGCTCATCAAGTCCAGCCCTCTCCTCCAACCCAAAAGACTTTTTCATATAACCAATGCGAACACCGCCAAAATCTGAAAAGTTATACTGCGCCAAAAGCTTGTCTATCACCAATGAGCTGTCTCCGGTTTTATACTCAAGGCCAAACTCAGCTCTGACTTTTTTCACGGGACGGGCAGAAATCTCAATTTTTCCATAGCCTATTTTATTATAATCGGTCTCATCCTTATGTACCTTGTTGTTTATATCAAAACCGGCTTCTAGAACGCCCGACACTTTAAGTTCATCTTCATTTTTTCCTTTTTTATCCTTCTTCTCTTCTTCCTTCGCAAAAGCAGAAACAAGGAACAACGCCAGAATTAAAGTGCCAAGCCGCATAGCTAAGTTCTCCTGTAAACCAGTTTAACCTCTGCGCTATCAGTTAAAAAATTCATTTTTATCAGAGCTACCTTAACAACATCATAGCCAAAGCGATTTTTTATATCTTCGTGAAGTTCCTGTTTTTTCCCTTTCCCCAGCAATTTAGTGTTATCATATAACAAAACCACTGTGTCCACATTGCCCATAAACGCCTTCTCGCAAACAAACATGCTGCTCACCAGCAGAATATCTGCCATAAGAACCGTTATCAACGGAAGCTCATCGGTTGCTAATGAATTCATAACACCAAGAATTATTGAGGCAAAAAGGAATGTCATTTCTCTAATCTGTATTTGCTCCGTTCGGTAGCGCAGTATTGACAAAATGGCAAACAAGCCAAAGGCAAAACCCGTTTTCACCTTTACCGAGGCGAGCAGCGAAGTCACCAAGAAAATCAACACATTGGACATTATAAAGCTAAAGGAATATTCCCTTATGCGATGCTCCTTTGCGTAAATGCCACAAATCAGGATATATGCAAAAATTATATTCATCACAAAGCGCACGCCTAGCGATGCTATAAAGTTCCAATCATCCACCTTCTCAATAAATATGTTCATGCTTATGTCCATATTAAACTCCTTTTATAAACCAATTTCATACTGAGCTCCTTTCATAAACTAATTTTTTTATCCTCGGCAAAAACCGGTTTTTCTTCGCATTTTCATGAGTTAATGCAACTCCAATCGCATACTTGGAAAAACCTGTTGGATTTTTGTGTATTTTGCGGAAGAATTCCTGGGAATAGGTGATATCGGGGCTTCTCTCTCTCTTCAATTCAACTATTGCCGTGTTGCTGAGCGTTAATTCCTCATTGTTATAGCCGTATTTCAAGCCAAAGTCAAGAGTCATCCTTTCCGGGAAATGCTTGTTCAAAAGCGTTATGCGGTTAAAGTAAACAAACAGGGACGGAACCAGGGTTTCAACTTTGTATCCGTTGGTTTGCACCAAAGACAAAAAGCCGTTGTCAAAATTGGCTAGGTCTTCGAGTATGGGGATATTCGGCGCTTCTTCTCTGATTTTATCTCTGCGCTGGCGGAACTTAATTGTTTTTCCGGTATTCAATTTCTGCTTTATCTCGTTGAAAATTTTGCCGTTGCTCAGGTATTTACGTGTGCGGAATTTGAACCTGTTAGCACGCTTGTTGTGGTGCAGATTAAAGCAGAGCAGGTCTGGGGTATCAAAATAAACAGTTCTGTAGCTTTGAATAACGCTGTCATTTATCTCCAGCAAGGAATAATTGGCTTGAATGTTTTTCAAAAAGTCAATAGCATTGTCCACTTTCAAAACAAACTTTGTGTCAAACCTGTTCAAAAAAGACATCGCCTTGGATTCCTCAAGGGACGACCTAGAAAAGGGTTGCAAATTATTTTGAAAAAGATCAAACACTAGAATCCTCCATCCGTAGTTACCAAGCTTCCCTTATTGCAGGTTTTTCCGGTAGCGCAATCTAGGGCTGTTGTTCTCTTTGATTTTACTGTTCCGCTGCCGCCCCTAACATCTAAATTGCCGTCAGCTTTTATGCCGTCATCATCAGCGTCAATATTGATGGTTCCACCGGTCATTATAAAGTTTAGATCCGCTTTTATTCCTCTTGCAAAATTGCCGGGGCTTTTTATGGTCAAATTTCCGCCTTCAATCCAAACATCATCATCAGACTTTATCCCTGCTGCATTGCTTGTATCCCGTGGGCTAGTTTCTATATGCCGGCCACCATTTACCTGTATGTTTATGGTTCCGCCCAGTATTTCCGTATATCCGGCTGAGTTAATCCCCTTTGAGCCATTGCCGTTAACGGTTATATCAATTTTTGCGTTATCTTTTATGCTTGTGCGCCCATTTCGCGGGGTATTTTTTGCAGTTGAATCTCCGCTTACTATTCCATGGGATTTTATGCCCGAAGTTTTAGCTGTAATTTGGCCGCCGGAAACTATTACAGCCAACCGCTCGCTTTGAATTGCATCGCCTTTGCTTGTAATGTTTATGATTCCACCTGAGATAGTGATATCGTCATTTGCGTGAATGCCGTCTCTCTCGGCTTCTGTGACCGCTATGCATCCGCTTTCAATGTTTATATGATCATCGGAGATTATAGCATGGGCATTTTTTCCCCTTACCCCCAAATAACCGCTGCCAGAGAAAACAAGCTGGCCTTCGCTGAAAAATGTTCCTTTCGCCTGTTCCTGTTCATTTTCAGAGGTTGAATAGCCAGATGCGTCTGCGATAAAATTCTCCGTTCCGCCAACCAGATTCACCCCTATTCTCTTGCCGTTCTGAATATTAATAGCCGGCCCTCTCGGGTTTGTTATTTTCACGCCGTTCAAGTAAATGCCTATTCTGAATTCCCCGTAAATTTTTAGAGAGCCGTTGGTGGTGGCTCCGCTTACAACAAAATTGTATGTAGTAAGCGTTGAAGAACTGACAGTTACAACCACGTTTTCCCCGGTAACAGAGACTGTCACTTCATTTGCATTAGGATTATCTATGGTTGGCGCGCTTCCATTATTGTATTTAACTAAAATTACATTGCCCAAACCCAGATCAGCTCTGGTTCTGTCCAAGGCATCAGAGGTTGCCTGGCAGTCAATTACGGCTACATCATTGCTACCGGCACTGCTTCCGCCGCTGCTTCCGGCACTGCTCCCACCACTACTGCCATTGCTGCTACCGTTGCCGCCGCCGCTGCTCACACCATCATACGGTTCTGACGGGTCGCTGCAAGACACGAGAAAAGCAAAAAAGACAAGCATAAGCAGGAGTTTTAACCTCATTATACACCTCTAAATTAAAGTAGTCCAAATTAAAACTAGATTTTTTTTTTGGAAAACGTTAAGAAAATGTTACAAATGCCGTAAAAAAGTGTTAAGAATGTGATATTGCACGCTTTTTTGCCACATAAGAGCCTATGAACAGCAGGAAAATTCCTATTGTGACCCATGAATCTGCCAAATTGAAGGTAGGCCAGCGTTGAAAGATGAAATCCGGGAAGTCTGCATCTATAAAATCCACCACTTTGCCTATGCGCAACCGGTCGCAGAAATTACCCAGCGCACCGGCTATAATCAATACAATGCCGAGCCTGGACAGTACATCCTGTTTGTGCAATTCCCTGAAGAAATAAATGGCCCCGATGCAAGCAACGGTGGTTAGAATTCCAAAGAACAATGTTGGAGAGAGCCAGGGCGCAAGGCTCTGCGGATTCATGGAAAACGCCGCCCCTTCATTGTAAACCAGCGTAAATCGCAGCAAATCCCCAATAACAGGCATGCTCCATCCCAGCGTATGTGAGTCTGCCCAAAGCTTGGTAGCCTGATCCAGAAGCAAGGCAACAGCAACGATGACTATGTAGAAAGGGGTTTTCATGATGACGGGTAATATAGAAAACAATCAGAACAATGCGCAAATAAGAAAAAATAAAGCGGTTACAGGCACTTTCAACAAGCAATAAACCGAAATTTCTACATTTTCGCTTAGAAAACCAAAAATTAGAGGTTCCCAATGACTGAAAACAAAACCACCGTTGGCATCGGCGAATTCGTTCGAAACGCAATTGCGTTATCTGATGACGAGTTTGAATTCGCTATGAAGCTAGATAACGACGATGAGAGCATTGATGAAGTCGATATGATCACCTTAACAGAGGACGCGATAAAAGCTTATGAAAGAAGTTAAATTTGACGAAATTTGGGACAGAACAATAAAACCGATATTAGATTACAAGATTTCCAACTCTCAAATTTATGCCGTTGACGGCACAAGCAATAAAACCGAAGCACGGCGTGACATGGAATCTTGGTATAATTCATCAAAAGATAGAATTAAGAGAGAGTTGATGCAGCAGGTTACCGGGCGGATTGATCGTCACAAAATCTGTGCTTGCATATACAAGTCGATCGTTGAGACGAGGCTTCTTAAAATCAAGCAGGGAACTTTGGAGAAGAATATGCTTCTTAATTCCGAGATCGCATTCTTGTCTTCTTGCATAGTGCTTTCTTCTTTTATGCGGAATGGGGCTAGAAAGGCCAATGACTTGGGCTTTGAGCAATTTTTGAACTCTCGCAAAATTCCGCATTTTCCAAGTTGTGGGAGAAGCGATTCTAAGGATTCATACGTTGTTCAGACTTTAAAATCCATGTATCATGATCAGAGGCGAAACAACTTGAGCGTTCTTTCGCTTGCAAACATATTTCGTTTGCTGGAAGTTCACACGGAGTGGGTTTACAGAAACGGCCTAGGCCAACCCTCTGGCGCAAGTTCCGGCCAAGCCGGGCACTGAAGATTCCGGGTGTGTACCCACATTTTCCTTTTCGAAACATGTATATTTATGGATTATCCGCAATAAGGAGAAAAACGAAAAAAGCAATAGCGTTACTAGCCTTGTTTTGTGTTGCCGCTTTTGCGCAGCAAAAAGGCATTTTCACCGATAATAGAGACGGCAAGACATACAGTTGGGCTCCTGGAGCCGTGACGTGCAGAAGATAGGCGCAGAAGAAGAATTTGCATATTCGGTTCGCTGCCTGCGAGACTAAGCGAAAAGCGTTTATCGTGGCGAAACGACTATGGCTTTGTAATTTACATACCTAGCCCTAATTTTCTATATTCCACTCCATGCGTTTTTTACCACTTATTGCACTGCTTGCTTGCGTAGCTTTTGCTGCGGACGTGTCTTTTGAAGGGACACTGGATGCCGATTACGGAAACCATCTTGAAAAGGATTTTGTGGTTAAAAATGCCGCAAACCATGACCTTAGGCTGCAAATGAACATTGATATGGACGAAAATGTGCGCTTGGTTATAGGCGCAGCATCCAAAAGCCCTTATTCTTTGATGCGCAACAGATACGAAGCTACACCCATAAGCTCCGAAGAGCGCTGGGCTCCGTTTGTATTTGACGGCATTTCTTTGGAATGGACATTTAGCAGGGGACTGACATTTATTTTCGGCGACCTGACCTATTCTTTCGGCAAATTTAACTACTATTTTTGGCGCAATTCCGATTATCATGCCGCTGTTCTCAAAACACAAAGCTTGCGTGGTTTGGGTGCCAGGCTTGGAGAAGACGGATACATTTATTTAGGAGCAAGTGACTCAAATGATAAGTCCGGCAGATTGGCCGGAAGCTATGCGTTTGCGCTGCCGGGCTTCAACAAAGTGGATAACAAATTTACGCTTGCCCCGATGTTTGACATGATAAAAGGCGGTGGCCGTGACCATCGCTACACATTTGGCATTGACGCTAACTATTCGCGCAGCTACACAGAATTGAACTACGCTATTCGCGGCATTTACGGAGTCCATCCCAGCCACGGAGAACTGGTAAATACTTTCACTATTGAACCGAGCTTTAACTACAAGAGCTTCAGTTTGGCAAGCACATGCTACTTTGCTGTGATTCCGGACTCATCAAATGTAGATAACACTTATGCACCCGATGAAAAGCTTATTTATATTGAACCATCTATTGCCTTGAACAAAAAATTCAGCGCAGGGCTTGGCTTTGAATGGCACCAGCCGGAAGAAAATGGGGATTGGTTTTTAATTGCGCCAACGGGCTATCTTTACCCGACAGCCGGTGTGGATTTGGCTTTTTGGCTAAGCTATGCCATAACGGACGGCCATAACAATCCGGGTTTTGGCATAAGTTCATCGGTTAAATTTTAGCCAGTGATAATCTCTTTGATCGCTGCCGTGGCGGAGAACGGCGTAATAGGAAAAGACAACAAACTGCCTTGGCATTTGCCGGCAGATTTGCAATTTTTCAAAAAAACAACTTTTGGGCATCCTATAATTATGGGCAGGAAAAATTTTGAAAGCATGGGCAGAGCGCTCCCCGGCAGAACAAATATCGTATTGACAAGGAATCCTGATTTTGTTGCAGATGGAGTAAAGGTTGCCAATTCGTTAAACGACGCATTCGATATTGCCGCAGCCGATGAATGTTTCATAATAGGTGGCGCAGAAATTTACAGAGAAGCTCTGCCGTTTTGCCAAAAATTGTACATAACAAGAGTGCATGGAGTGTTTGAGGGAAACACCTATATGCCCGAATTTGAAAATAATTTTCGCAAGGTTAGCTGCGAAAAACATTTCAAAGACGAAAAGAATGCGTGGAACTGGGATCTCGAAGTCTATTTGTCTAAATCATGACAATTTTCTTTGCTTCCTGATTCCAGCCAGCTTTGCAATATTATCGTTCAATTCACCTTCTGACAGCAATTCTTCCAGCAGGCATGGCATTCTCCAGCTCCAGTTTTGAGCACCTATTGTGCCGGGAACATTAACCCTGTCTTCTTCCGGATTTTCAGGAATGAATTTTTGAGAAAGAGCCATTAAATCCTGAAGAGGCAAAATAGCTAACAGGCTATTGGCGGAGAATATATTTTCAATCATCAGCTTCACATGCTCCGCAGCCAAAACCGCAGGAACACGGCTGCTTTGACCCAGATGCTTCCAATACAAATCCCTGTCAAAATCGTGCTCGCTCCAAAGGCCCAAAATGGTGGAAGAATCGTGGTTGCTGGTTGTGCATACGGAAAGCCTCGGATATTTATCCAGCGGAATGTAAGGGTTGCCCTCTTGCTTCCACTCACGGGTCCACCGCTCAACTCTTAGAGCCAAAATATCCAAATCTTCCAAAATGCCGGGAACACAGTTAGGAACCGCGCCCAAATCTTCTGCGCAAACAAGCATATCTGCTTCTTTTGAAAGAACGCTCAAAAGCTTGCGGCCGTTTTCGCCCCACAAACCTTCCTGCTTGGCCTCGTTGTTTTTCATCACATCTTTAATTAAGTTTACTTCATGCTCAGGCAAGGTGTATAGCACCGGCGCATTATACCAATACCAATACGGCCACAGAACATCGTCGCTGCTGCTCGGCACAAATATTCTGTTCCAATAAGCATTCAGCAATTCATCCTTAATAAACTGCTCCTCTTCCAAAGCCATGATAGCACGCTCGGATTGATATTCTTTTCGCAAAAGATAACGACCCGGAGAGCCCTGCAACGGCTCAAAATATGCATGCTTCACCCGCTCCGTAACGTTTCCGAACCAGTTGCCCAACTGCTCTTCGCCAAAATTCGGCGATGTCAAATAACGCACTGTTTCTCTCGGAATGCCGATATTGCAAAGTTCATCCGTGTAAATGGGAACAGACGGAACAAAATGGCCCAAAATCCCGGTGTATTCCTGCTCCGGCACAACCCATATACGGAAGAAACCCAAAACATGGTCTATGCGGTAAGCGTGGTAAAATTTTTCCGCATGCTTTACACGTGCACGCCACCAACTGAAGTTTTCCTTTTCAAGGTTATCCCATCTGTAAGTGGGGAATGCCCAGTTTTGGCCGCTGTAGCAGAACATGTCTGGCGGTGCGCCGGCACGGTTGTCAAGGCTAAAGAATTGCGGGTAATGCCAAACATCTGCGCTGTCTTCGTTGATCAGAATAGGAATATCGCCTTTTAAGCGAACACCGAGTTTGTTGATTTCCGCAACAGCTCTCAGGAACTGTTCCTCTGCTACCCACTGCATCCATTTCTGGAATAGAATATCGCTGGTTTTAATCTTGTCTTTTTTTTGCCACTCTTTCCAGGGAGCTTCGTCATTCATCGCTTTCAAAGAGCAGAACTGCGCATAAGGGAGCAACCATTCGTTTTGCTCAGTCCAATTTTTGAACTGTTCGTTCTTTAAAATCTCCGGTTTTTGTTTGTCAAAAATTTCTCGCAGAGCTTTGCGTTTGTAGCGCACAACTTCCACATAAGGGATGCGGGGGTGTTTTGCGAATTTCTTATTCTGCTTTTCCGGTTCATCGCCCAAAATTTCCGCTGCGCCGCTAATTTCCTGCAAGCGTATATACACAGGGTTCAGAGCAAAAGCTGTCCTTGCGCTATAAGGGCTGGATTCTTCTCCGGTATCATTCACCGGCAAAAGCTGGATCAGATCAAGTCCGCAATTTTTGGCCCACTGGGCAAAAGGGATAAGGTCAAGGAATTCACCGATTCCAATGCTCTCTTTGGAGCGTAACGAAAACAGGGGTACTACTACACCTGTTTGATACGAAGAAATTTTACCGTAATGCATGGTAAGAATCTAGAAAATGGATAGTGATAGAGGCAGAGTTACCATTTGCGGTGGTTTGCGGGATAGTTTTACATCTATGGCTGCTTTTACAGCCTGGCGTTCTTCAAAAGAGAGGCTCTCTTTCCACACATACTCGTATTTGCCGTCTTGCCCTTTTTTTCTGTTGAGCACGCCGTATAAGAGACCGGCATCGTCTTGATAAACAATCCACTGGTTGCCAATGCGCAAAACGCTTGCGTTTACCACTTCGCCGTTGCTGCGGGTTATGGTGCGGCTGCTTATTTGCACTTCATCGCCAAAGCGAATTTCCTCGGAATAAATCGCACGCAAGCGGGAGAATCCTTCTTCTACCGTTGCAGATTCGTTTTCCAAATCCCGGCACAAAACGGAAATCCTTTCCATTCGGCTTTCCGTATCCCAGGGCAGTCCGTTTTTCACAAGGTCTTCAAGTTTGCGGCAATGCGCAACGAGCTGTGTAGACAGGGCTTTGCGGGTTGCGTTTACGTTAGCGACTTTCATTTGAGAATTTGCGATTGAGTTCTTTTCCTTGCTCATCTCTGCGGCAAGTTCATCGAGTTTTTGATTGAGTTGCGCAATGTCGTTTTTTCTCCGTGCAACATCTGCTTTTTGCCGAGCTTGCTGTTCCGAGTTGAATTTATGCTCTGCTTTTATAAGCGAATCCGTTTGCGAAATTTGCGCATTTATCTTTTTAATATCATTTTCAAGCGCAGCCTTCTCTGCAAGCAAGGCGGCTCTTTGCTGTATTGAATCTGCTTGAGCCGGTGTTTGCCCGGCAGCAATGGTGATGAAAAATAGAATTGTGAGCAGGATTTTCATTTCATGATAATGTAGAAAATCAATTCGAGGTTCATCAATTTTGAGCCGGAGCCGGAGGGCAAACGCATCTTAATTTTGCATTTCACAAAGCCATAATCTTGCGACGAGAAAGCCCGGTATAATCCATAATTTTACTCACGGCTTCACCGGCATCTTTCATAGCCTTAGCAACTTGAGTTAAGCCTTGGCTTAAACCACGCTTCTCGCCTTTCGCCTCAGCTTTCACAGCCATAGCCTCAGCCTTAGCCTCAGCCTTAGCTTCGGCTCTAGCTTCAAGTCTTGCTTCCGCTTCATCAAGCTTCTTGAGAACGCTCTCATTGTACATCTGCTCTATAGTCATGTCAACCACGCTAAACTCCTTGTAGCTACCGTAAAGCTCTGAGTGCATTTTACGCATGCGCTCCTTGAGCATCACAACATCACTGTCCGTAATATAGCTTTTTTCACGGCTCCTATGCAATGTTTCGGCTATCTCATTCACATAGCCTGTAAGCCTCTCTGCCAGTTCCCTGCGTTTATCGGGAGCAGATTCGCATCTTTTCAACTCCGCCCTAACCTTCAGCAGATAAAACGGCAAAAGCAAGGCAAGATGCTCAAGCTCGGAAACGCCACGTTCAAGAACCTTGAACGCTGGAACTTGGTAAACAATGCTCTTGTCGCCGGGAAAACGCATCTCAATCGTCAGAAAATCCTTTGTCTTGCTGGTCTCCCAGTAAATGACGGCAGGAGCGGGCATCTCTATTTGCATATGCGTGCCGTCTGCGGAAACGACCTTGCTCTCCAAGGCTATCTGGACGCTGTAGTTGAAAACCCTCAGGCATATCTCCATATCATCCTTTATCTGGGCTTCTATGAGGTAGGTGTCCTTGCGGCCTTCGCAGGAGAGGGTAACTACCATGTCGGTGAATATTTCCCCCAATTCTCCTGATTCCTGGTTTTCTGTTATGTACTCCCTCGGCTTCCTGACCTCGATAATGGTGTCGGGTGGATAGTTCCTCTTGTAAAGTCCGTTTATCAGGTGCACAATGGCTGGGTGGCTTGCCTTTGCCATTATGAACTTTATTGACCTATCGAACAGTTTCTGGGTTTTTCTAGAGATTCCCGTAACAACAAAACTCTTCTTTTCTTTCTTCATATCTATTAGACGGAAAAAACGGACATTTTTTTCAAAAAAATGCATAAAAAAGTGAAAATTGCTAAAAAATGACATGAAAATGACATTTGTTGGAAGTTTTTACGGTAAAAACCATTATGGGAGTAATATACATTTTTTTTCGGAAAAAATTCAGGCTCGTTACACGGAGCTTCTCTTGAAGCAAATTAATGCCTCGCCGGCCTCTTAGCCAAGTCCCTTAGCATTCCAAAAATCGCAGAAAGCTCCGCTTGGCTTGGGTTCAGCTTTTGAAGCCATGTGCGAATGGAAGCCCTTGTCCACGCATGCTTTCTGTATCTATCGCTTAAATTTTCAACAATAAAGCTCTCCATGCTGTCAAATTGCTCCACAGTTGCAGGCTTTCTATGAGTAACAGGCCGCTTGTTCCTGAACGCAAGACCCTCCCCCAACAAACCTGAGCGGCAAAGCTCGTAGCTGGCAACGCTCACCGCATGGGATAAATTTATGCTCATTTGCCCGGCAACCGGAATCTCGCATTGAACAGCGCACATTTCAATTTCCTCAAAAGCAAGCCCGCAAGACTCACGCCCAAAAACCAAAGCTACTATCCCCTCTTTGCCCTCGCACAAAGCTGGCAACTTTGGCAGCGATACGTGCGGAACAACAGAATCAAATAAACGACGGCTAAAAGCAACGGTATAAGAGCAATCTGCAATAGCTTCCTTTAATGTGCTAAAAAGCTTGGCATTATCCAAAATATCTGCGCTTGAATGAGCGGTATCATAGCATTTTTTAGGAAGGGGCTTGGACTTGCGCACAATCCGCAAATCGCAGAGTCCATTGCTGCGCATGCTGCGAGCTACAAAGCCAATATTATGCGGATGCTCAGGCTCTACCAACACTACAGCAAACACTACATCATTTCCACAGCAAAAATCAATGTCGCATCCGGGGGGATTGGGCCGCCGCCTCTTGAACCGTAGCCCAAGCTCGGAGGGATCAACAGCAAACGCTTTTCGCCGGGTTTCATGCCTTCCAAACCCAAATCCCAGCCTCTTATCACACGACCTGCGCCTAGCTGCAAAGATATGGGTTCTCCCCTGTCTCTTGAACTGTCAAACTTTGTTCCGTCGGAAAGCCAGCCTGTGTAATGCGCTTTTATAACTCCACCTGATTTCACAGGTTCACCGCTGCCCGCTTTTTCTATGAAATACTTTAAGCCTTCCTGAGCTTCTACCCATTTTATGGCATCTACATTCGGGAAAAAATCCATTAAAGCAGCGATATCTTCATCAAAATAAACATTATCCGCCTGAATACGGAAAATTAAAGTGGAATTTGCCGGAATGCCCGTCATGGGCACCGGGCCATAAGCCATGCTCGGCGAAATCCTCAGCCACCGCACGCCACCCTGCTTGAGCGATTCAAGGCCAAGTTCCAAACCTTTAACCAGCTTGCCAAACCCCAAAATCGCTTTAGCCGTTTTGCCCTCATCTTTTGAACTGCCGAATTTATGTCCGTTAACAAGCCAACCCGTATAATGAAATGTCAGTTCCATTCCCGTGCGAAGCTCCGTGCCTGTGCCGATTTTTTCATCAAAAATCTCAATCCCCGCTTGCATGGTTTTCCATTTAAGAACATCGGGTTTAAGCAAAACATCCTGCTCCAGGCTTTTTTGCGCACTCACAAGCTCAACCTCAAACAGCAAATCCGAATTCGCAGGAATAGGGCCAACCGCATTGTTGCCGTAAGCCAAAATCGCAGGGATTCTTAAACTGCGAACCTCGCCGATCTTCATCCCTTCAATTCCTATATCCCAGCCCTTAATCACTTGGCCGGAGCCGAGCATAAACTCAAGCGGCTCATTCCTGTCACGAGAACTGTCAAACTTTGTGCTGTCCGTGAGCCAACCTGTGTAATGCACCTGCACCAATTGCCTCTTTTTCACCGGCTCTCCGCTGCCCGCTTTGATAACCTTAATATCCACATTTTGGGCCATAGCAATCCCTGCGAAAAGAAAGCAAACCAGAAACGCTAACTTCATATTTACGCTTCCCTGTTCTTTAAATACCACCGTATTAAAGCGTTGGTGCTTGAATCGTGATTCAGTTCAATGTCTGGATTGCTTTCGCCTTTTTCCAGCTCAGGGAGAATTTTGCCGGCCAACTGCTTGCCAAGCTCCACGCCCCATTGATCATAGCTGTTTATATTCCAAACTATACCTTGAACAAAAATCTTATGCTCATACATGGCTATCAATGAACCCAAAGTTCTGGGGTCTATTTTTTTCACCATAATTGAATTTGAAGGCTTGTTGCCCTCAAATACTTTGTGAGGAGCCAGGAATTCAACCTCTTCTTCGGTTTTTCCGGCTGCGGTAAGCTCGTCTTGCGCTTCTTCCAGGCTTTTGCCGTTGAGCAAGGCCTCTGTTTGAGCGAAGAAATTGGAGAGCAGTTTGCGATGATGGTCGCCCACCTTGTTCAATGAATTTGCCGGAGCTATAAAATCGCAGGGAATCAGCTTTGTGCCCTGATGGATTAGCTGGTAAAAAGCATGCTGCCCGTTTGTGCCGGGCTCACCCCATAAGATTGGGCCTGTCTGGTAGTCCACACGCTCGCCGTCTCTGTCCACGGTTTTGCCGTTAGATTCCATGTCTGCCTGCTGAAAGTAAGCGGCAAAGCGATGCATATACTGGTCGTAAGGCAGAATTGTGTATGAGTCTGCGCCGAGGAAGTTGTTGTACCAAATACCCAAAAGACCCAAAATAGCCGGCATATTCTCTTCTACCGGAGCAGTGCGAAAATGATCGTCCATGTCTGCTGCGCCGGCGTGCAAAAGCATATAGTTGTCAAAACCTATGCGCAAGGCGATTGGAAGGCCAATTGCAGACCACAAGCTATAGCGGCCGCCAACCCAGTCCCAGAACTCAAACATATTAACAGTGTCTATGCCAAACTTCGCAACCTCCGTTTCATTTGTGGAAAGCGCAACAAAGTGTCTGGCTATGGAGGCAGCGTCTCCGTTAAACTTTTCGAGCACTGCATTTTTGGCGCTGTTCGCATTGGTCATTGTTTCCTGAGTTGTAAAAGTTTTGGAAGCCACTATCCAAAGGGTTTCCTCCAAATCCACTTTTTTCAAAGTCTCTGCTATGTGTGTGCCATCAACATTGGAAACAAAATAAACTTCGGGGGCATCTTTGCCGGCATAGTGCTTAAGAGCTTCGCATACCATTACGGGGCCAAGGTCAGAGCCTCCTATGCCTATATTGACTATGGTTTTAATGGGCTTGCCGCTGTGACCCAGCCACTTGCCGCTACGAACAAGCGTGGTGAATTCTTTCATATGCGCAAGCACGGCTTTGACTCCCGGCATAACATCCTGGCCATCTACCAGTACAGGCTCTTTGCCCTGATAGCGAAGCGCAGTGTGCAAAACCGCACGCTTTTCGGTATGGTTTATCTTTTCGCCGGTAAAGAATTTTTCTCTCATTTCCTCAAAGCCCGAGCTTCTGAGCAAATTAGCCAGCAGGTCAAGGGTGTCCGGATTCACACGATTCTTGGAATAATCCAGATATATGCCGCAAGCCTCAATGCTATAGCTGGTTCCGCGATCCGGATTGGAATTGAATAATTCACGCAGATGGGTTTTCTGCGCAACACGAGCTTGTGCTTCCAGGGCTTTCCACTGAGGAAGCGAATAAGGTTTTGTCATGGGGTGTAATGTAGTAAATCAAGCATTTGCCATTTACTATATTCAATCCTATGCAAATTTTGAGCAAAAAAGGCTTAGTTGTTCTATTCTTTATTTCCGGCATTGCCTTTGCATACGAAGAAGTGGCAAGGTTAGCTGATCTGGCAAAAAGAGAAGCGGCAGCAAAGAGAATAGCTGCAGAAGAAGCGACTAAAAGAGTAACTGTGCTAAAAGATGAAAAAAAGCCCAGAGCCTGTACCAGCACATGTGAAGGAAAATGGCTTGAGACTCAAAAGAAGAATATAGCGGACGCAGAGGAAGAAGCGGCAAAAAAAAACGAAGAGGCCGTAGCAGCGGAAAAAGCGGCATCCATTGCTGAGGCGGCAATAAAAATAGCAGAAGAAGCGGCGAAAAAAAGAGCAAAAGAAGAAGAACTCGCAAAACTAACCCCGGAAGAGAGAGCCGCACGTGAAGAGGCAGAAAGGAAAGCTGCAGAAGAAGCGGCCCGTATAGCCGCAGAAGCAGAAGAAGCAAAACTAGCCGCAATAGCGGATTCAATAGCAAAAGTGCAAGCTGAGGAAGCGAGGAAAATTGCGGAGCTTAACCCGGAAATGATATTTGTGAAAGGCAGCGGTTTAACTACGCTTGGTTGCACAAAAGAACAGGGCGCAGACTGCAACGATGATGAAAGACCTCACCAGAATGTTACGCTCAACGATTTTTACATAAGCAAAACACCCATAACGCAACAGCAATGGGAAAGAGTGATGGGCAACAATCCCAGCAGGTTCAAGAATTGCGGCCGCAATTGCCCTGTTGAATCGATAAGCTGGATTGAAGTTCAGGAGTTTATAAAAAAGCTCAACTCAATGACCGGCAAAAAATACCGCTTGCTCACGGAAGCCGAATGGGAATATGCGGCACGAGGCGGCGGAAGCACCAAAAACCATAAATACTCTGGAGGCGACAACCTCAACCAAATAGCCTGGTATGGCGCAAACAGCAAGCAAAAAACCCAGCCCGTATGCACAAAGAAACCCAATGAGCTTGGGCTGTGCGATATGACCGGCAATGTTTGGGAATGGGTTCAGGACTGGAGAGGCAGTTACCCGCCTGCCGGCGGCTTAAAACAAGATCCGAAAGGCCCTCCTTCGGGCACTAACCGTGTATTTCGCGGCTGTAGCTGGCAAGACAACGCATTGTATTGCAGAGTTTCCAGACGCAACGGCGCAGTGCCGGAGGCACGTAATTCATCTGTAGGTTTCCGTTTAGCATTGGATAAATAATTATGTTTGCTACTATCTGTTTTTTTCTATTCGCGTCAATCTGTGCAATCAGCGCATTTGCGTTGCTGGTGTCAAAGCATCCTATAAACGGAGCTATGGCGTTGGTTCTCAATATGCTTTCGCTTGCAGGCATTTACGCTCTTGTTCATAGCACATTTCTCGGTGTTCTGCAAATTCTGGTTTATGCAGGCGCAGTTATGATGCTGATCGTGTTTGTTATAATGGTGCTCAACGGAGCAAAAGACACGAGGTTGCCCAGAATTGATAAGCTGGGCGCATGTTCCGTGCTTGCTGTGCTCTCCGGCGCTCTGCTGTTAATCGGGGCTATTTACAATGTGGATTTGCAGGAAAATGTGACTTCCGTAAATGGAAGCGTAGCTGCGATATCCGAGCATCTGTTTGATACAAGCTCCAGGAGCGGCACGCTTATGGGCGTTGGCGGCGGTTATTTTATTCTTTTTGAACTCACCGGTTTTATTCTGCTTGCCGCTATGGTTAGCGCAGTGCTTTTGGCAAAGAGAAAAAATTTAGGAAAGGATGAAAACAGATAAAATAATAGGCACTGCGACAATATCCGTAGCGTTGTTGATCGTTGTCTATGTAGCATTTGCAATGTGGTTGAGCGAAAAAAGAGCTCGCAATACCGTGCTTGTGCAATTTCTGGAGATGGGTTCTTTGCAGAATGAAGATGTTGTTATGATAAGGGGCCTTGCGATTGGCAAAGTGGCTTCCATTAAAAGCAAAAACAATAAAGCTCTGGTTGAAATAGATTTGGATGAGCCTCGCATTTTTCGCAAAGACTCAAAGTTCAAAAATATAAGCCCAAATATTATGGGAAGCCGTTTTATTGTTATAGAGCCCGGAACAAAAGGCGAGTTTGCACCTGAGGATCATGTTTTTGACGGGGAATTTTATGCCGGCATGGCAGAGGTGTTGGCTTTTGCGGATATGGCAAAGGAGCAGATTGCCGTTCTTATGAATTTTGTCCGTATTTTGCACACAGGCGATGAGAATTCCGTTTCTTTGCAAGACAAAATTGAAGAGGTTTTAACAGACTGCGAAAATTTGCTGGAAACTCTGGAAAAAGCATTGACATCCGTTGAAAAACAAGCTATGGGAGCATTGAACGTAGTGACCGGCTATGCAGATCAGATATTAGATGCAAGCGTCACTATAAACAAAACTCTGGACACCATAAGAACACAGGCTCAAGATGCCGTAGTGACTGCGGAAGACATAATAGTAAAAATCAACAATTCCATAGCCAGCCTTAGCAATGTGCTGACTGAGTTTGAGAACAGCCCGATCACAGAGGCTCTTTTGGATAAGAAAGACATAATAAACGATATAGACAGTTTGCGTTCTGCGCTTCAGGCTTTTTTAGGCAGCATTGACAAGAATGGCATAAAAATTTTCGACGAAAAGGGAAAAAGAAAAAGCATGGTAACCTTAAAAAACATTCATCTTATAAGAGAGACCGCAAGAAGCAAGGCGAGGAAGCGCGCAGAGCAGGAAGCCAAGAAATAATTTCTATTTTATTTCCATGCAAAATTTCTCTTATCAAAATCCGACTAAGCTCATATTTGGCAAAAATACCATTGGCGAGCTCGCAAATGAAATTCCGCAAAGTGCCAGAGTTCTCCTGACTTACGGCGGCGGTTCCATCAAAAAGAACGGTGTTTACGATGCCGCAAAAAAAGCGCTCAACGGAAAGGTTGTTTTTGAATTCGGCGGCATTGAGGCAAATCCTCGCTATGAAACCTGCATGAAAACGCTGGAGATTATTAAAAAAGAGAACATCGATTTTTTGCTCTCCGTTGGCGGAGGTTCTGTTTTGGACGGAACAAAGTTCATTGCGCTTGCCGCAAAATACAACGGCGAAGATCCCTGGGATTTTATGTGCGGCAAAGCTAAAACCCCAAGCGATGCTATACCGCTCGCAAGTATATTGACCCTTCCGGCAACAGGCTCGGAAAGCAATGCGAACTTTGTGGTTTCAAGAAACTCCACCCAAGAAAAATTCGGCGGCTGGTCTCCGCTTATTTACCCGAAATTCAGCATTCTTGACCCGGAAACCACTTACACGCTGCCGGCAAAGCAAACGGGAAACGGCATAGTCGATACTTTTGTGCACACAATGGAGCAATACATGACATACCCTGCAAATGCACCGTTGCAAGACCGCTGGGCAGAATCCATTTTAACAACGCTTATAGAAATCGGGCGCAAAGGCATAGATGAACCTGAAAATTACGATGTTCGAGCAACCCTTATGTGGGCTGCAACCATGGCACTTAACGGTTTAATCAGCAGAGGCGTTCCGGAAGATTGGGCAACTCATGGAATAGGCCATGAATTAACCGCATTCTACGGCCTTGACCACGGGCAAACCTTGGCTATTGTAATGCCGGGGCTTTGGCGCAATCAGTTTGAGAAAAAGAAAGCGAAGCTCACAAGATACGGCCACAGGGTTTGGGGATTTTTAAAGAGCGAAAGCGAAACTGCAACTCTCGCAATTGAGAAAACCGAAGAGTTTTTTGAGTCTGTAGGCATTCACACAAAACTCAAGGATTATGGAATAGACTCTGCTGAGGCGGCAGAAAAAATTTCCAAGAGATTCGCAGACCGAGGCTTGACAA
>Ga0209755_10001795_pt1 | contig 31753 bp, 34 predicted proteins | sample TergutCo191P1_FD_187301 | JGI IMG/M metagenome (GOLD analysis project Ga0209755, IMG submission 187301) | Cornitermes sp. P1 segment gut microbial communities from Petit-Saut dam, French Guiana - Co191P1 (SPAdes) (version 2) | ecosystem: Host-associated > Arthropoda: Insects > Digestive system... | reverse complement strand
TCGTTTACACGTAACTGACGTCCTTCAAATTCACGGCCGTTTGTGCCGGTGATTGCCGCGGCTGCTTCTTCATCGCTGCCCATTTCGATAAATCCGAACCCTTTTGAGTTGCCGGTTTCACGATCAAAAATGATCTTTGCGGATGCGACACTGCCAAAACCTGAGAACAGGTTTTTCAGACCATCTTCGGTGGTGTTGTAGGAGAGGTTACCGACATACAGTTTCTTCGCCATTGAGAAAATTCCTTCACCCGGAACAAACGACATTTTAAAAACTCAAGTTTTAAAACATGGTTTGCGACTGCGCCCGGGCACGCCTTGGATTATCAGCATTAACTGCAAATAATCCGATGGACTTACGTCCAAGTATTCACATCCGCACAAGCGAACGACTCTATAACTCCCCCGGGACAGATCAAAATCCGACGCCGAAGAGAGAAAGATTCAGAATTGTTAAGGGAAGAAAACGAGGTGCACAGCGAAGCCATGCAGGAAGCGACAAGAACAGAACCCCTAAACCGCGCGGCTTTTTTGAAAAGTCCGCAAAAATCATCTCTACTCAATCTAAGTCTATACCTAATTATTTATAAACTTCTTTAAAATAATTGTCAATACTTTATTTTTATTTCTAACCGTATATTAATTTAATGGCGGATTTTATATTTATGGCGGATTTTAAGCCCTGAACCGGAGATTCGGGGGTTGGACCCAAAAATGCGTTAAATCCGAGGTTGGAAGCGGTTTTTACCCGTCCCTGCAGCCTGTGGACAGGGCGAATTTCCCCTGTCAGGGACAATTCCCCGGCGATTGCAAGGTCGGCGGGCAAAGCAAGCCCCGTACGCGCCGAGTACAACGCGCAGGCGAGGGCAAGTTCCACCCCTACTTCCGTAACACGGATGCCGCCTGCCGCGTTTACATATAAATCCTGATCCGAAAGCCGCAGTCCAAGATGTTTCTCCAAGGCGGCTGAAATACGCGAAACCTTCCCCGAATCAATCTTGTCTGAAAAAACCCGGCTGATTGTGCCTTTTGCGGGAATTGTAAGAGCCTGAATTTCCACAAGGATTGTTCTTGACCCTTCGAGGACTGCCGCAGTTGCGACACCTGCGGGGAAATCGCCCTCGCGTCTTACAAGAAACATTCTGCCTGTATCTTCTACAGGGGAGAGTCCTTTTTCTCCCATTGTGAAAATCCCAATTTCGTCGATGGAACCAAAGCGGTTTTTTGCCGCGCGTAAAAAGCGGCAGTCGATAGTTCCGTTTAAACCCGATGTTTTATCGTTCTGCTCGAAATAAAGGACGGTGTCTACCATGTGTTCCAGAGTTTTGGGACCGGAGATAACGCCTTCTTTTGTTACGTGCGCGGTTAAAATTAACGCCGCGTCGTGTTCTTTCGCCCATGCGATTAATTCAAAGGAGCAGAATTTCATCTGGTTAACGCCGCCGGGCGAAGAGTCCGCGTTATCTGAATAAAGCGTTTGGGCTGAATCGATTAAAACCAAAACAGGTTTGACGTTATTCAAAACGGTTTCGATTTCTTCAAGATTTCCCGAGCATAAAATTTCGATGCGCTCCATTATATTTTTGTTAATGCCGAGCCTGTCCGCTCTTAAGCGTAATTGCCCTGCGGATTCTTCGCCTGAAACGTATAAAATCCTCCCCTTTGTTTGAACTGAGGCGGCGGCTTGCAAAAGTAATGTTGACTTGCCGATGCCCGGCTCTCCTCCGACAAGAATCGAAGATCGCTTCATTATACCGCCGCCCAGGACGCGGTCGAGCTCTCCGATACCGCTTCCGATGCGGCTGCCTTCCATCGGGTCTACAGCCGCAAGCGGATAAGTCTGCGGAACTCCCTTCGCGCCTTTTTCAGTTTTTCTTCCCGCCTGCTGTACGGCAGTTTCCGTTAACGTATTCCATTCGCCGCACTCGGGACAGCGCCCAAGCCATTTTTGCTCTTCGCGTCCGCATGAGGTACATTTGTAGATAAGCGTTTTTTGTTTTTTCATGAAAGAGATTAAACCTGCCCTTACTTTGAAGATCGCGGCGTTATGCGCAATCCAGCGCCGAACCGCCAGCCGTCAATAGCCGGAAGATTTTCTTCTGAATTTATTTTATAAACCGGAAACCACGCGCGTAAATCAAAACCGAATAAAAAATTTTCGTTTATCGGAAAATCCATTCCAACTCCGGCAACAGGCATAAACCATCTGCTGCCGCTCCAGAAATAATCGCGGATAGCGTCAGTCTGCAGCTGCGGGTTTATTTCAATATCGTCGTTGTTAAAATCTCCGGGAAAATTTAATCCGGGTGATAAAACGACAGCGCGCAAATCCGCGGCAGGACCGGCATAAATCCGCAGAGCGGTTCCCCTGTCGTTAAGAGTAAAATGTCCTGTAATCTGAACGGCGGTAATAAAGCCAATCACCAAAGCCGAGCGGTTTTCCTGATTTCCGGCTGTAGGGTAGCCAAGGCGCGAATTGTATTCGTAATAAGTGAAGTAAATGTCTTCTGTTAATTCCGCGCGAATAGGTCCCCAGATTTGCAGGGACAGCGAAGCGCCGATTGAAGGCAGAATGGGGAAAGGATCCGCCAAAGCGCCTGTATCGGCGGGAAAAACCAGTATATTTCCAAGAACAGACCATTGAAAGAAATCGCCGAAAACAGAATTCACGGGAATTAAGGCGAGGAAAAGAGCCAGAAATACCGCCGCTATTTTAAAGCCGGGCGAAGCGCTGAACATATATCCATTATAACGCAAAAACTGCATAGGCGCTATCCGCGGGAAACTTCATTGGAATTTCCGCTTTTTGGGATTTTGCGCGGCTTATAATAATTGGCTTTTTCGGCAATCGCCGCGATGTGAGCCGGAGTAGTGCCGCAGCAGCCCCCGATAATGTTTACAAGCTTTCCTTTTAAAAACGGTTCGATGTTATCCGCCATCACATTGGGCATTTCATCGTAACGCCCGAAAATATTCTGCAGTCCGGCGTTTGGATAAACGCTTACAAGACACGGAACAATTTCAGATAACAGCCGCACATGAGGCAAAAGCCTTGCGGCGTTAAACGAACAGTTAAGACCGATTGCCCAGGGGTTTTCCTGTATAACAGTTTCGCAAAATTCCTGAAGGCTTTCCCCGGAACGAAGCCAGCCTTCCTCGTTAAAAATACCGGCTGAGATCATTATAGGAACGTCAATATCTCTTTCTTTAAGAAGCCGCTTTATTGCGTGAAGAGCGGCTTTCGCGTTTAACATATCAGAAACGGTTTCTATAAGTAATATATCCGCGCCGCCGTCTAAAAGTCCTTTTGCGTTTTCGTAGTATGCTTCTTCAAACAAATCCCAGCCGATTTGACTGACATTTTTTTTTGTCGGTCCGAGGCTTCCGGCTACAAAACGCCTTCTTCCGTGAACTGAATATTTTTCCGCGGATTTCCGCGCGATTTTCGCCGATGCGAAGCATAGCTCGTATGACAGCCGTTCAATATCGTATTCCGCCAGAGCAACCGAAGAAGATCTAAAACTGCACGTTGTAATTATATCAGCGCCCGCTTCAAGATAGGTGTCATGAATCGCGCCGATTGCTCCGGGTCTTGTCAGGCAGAGCAAGTCTTTGCAGCCGTCAAGCTGAACCGGATGATCCGCCAAAATGTTTCCTCGGTAACTTTTTTCATCAAGGTTTAGAATTTGTATAATTGAACCCATCGCGCCGTCAAGAAGGATTATGCGTTCTTCCGCGATCGAGTTTAATTGTTCCCGGACAGTCATAACTGTATTGTAACAAATAGCGGCGAAAAGTGGTATAATAAAACATGAATAAAAAAGAAACCGCTGTCGCTCTTTGCGCTGTAGGCGCCGAAAAAGCCGTGTCAAATGAACTGCGAAAGCTCGATATAAAAGTTGAAGATTCACTTTACGGCAGAGTGCGTTTTAAAGCCGACATAAAGGAAATGTATCAGGCGTTAATCGGTCTTCGCGCCGCGGACAGAGTGCTGCTTGAAATCGCGAGTTACAAAGCCGCAGATTTTGACGCGCTTTTTGAAGGAGCAGCCGCCGCCGAATGGGAAAAACTTGTGCCGAAAGGAATGGGTCTGAAAGTCGCAAAAGTGCGCACGAACCGCTCGCAGTTAAAAGCGGAAACAAGCGTTCAGGCGATTGTTCACAAAGCGGCGGCGCAGCGCCTTTGCGCGCAATACAAGGTAAACCGTCTTCCAGAACCCGTGATCATTCCCAGGAAAAAAGCAGGTGAAAAAAACGAGGCTGCGCAGGTTAAAGTTGCGGAAGTGCGCGTATACATAGAGAAAGATATTGTCTCGCTTCTTGTCGATTTAAGCGGAGAGCCGCTTTTTAAAAGAGGTTATAGAAGCGAAGGCGGCGCTGCGCCGCTGCGGGAGACAACAGCGGCGTCCATGCTGCTATTATCAGGCTGGAAACGTAAATTTCCCATTTATGATCCGTTCTGCGGTTCAGGCACAATTTTGATAGAAGCCGCGATGTACGCTTGGGACATGGCTCCGGGGCTCGGCAGGAATTTCGCGGTTCAGGATATGGTCATCGCCGACCCGAAAATCGAACAGCAAGTCCGGGATGAGTTCCGCGCGAAAATCGATTTTAACCGGCTTATACGGATTGCCGGCAGCGATGAGGATTTTCGCTCGGTATCAATCGCGGCTTCCAATGCCGCCCGTCTGCGGGATATCGCCGAAGGCCGTTCTCCTCAGCGGGGGATTCGCGCTCCTGACTGCAAGGCTTTGGGTATAGATATAAAAGTTTTACCCATGTCGCAGGCTGCCTCTCCGTTTGACGATCCCGGCTTTCTTGTAACAAATCCGCCGTACGGCAAACGGCTCGGCGATCAGGGCGCGGCGGAACAAATCTACGGGGAAATGAAAACACTGGAAGAGCGTTTTCCCGGCTGGAAATTCGCGGTTATAACCGACCATAGCGGGTTTGAAAGTTTTTATGGTAAAAAAGCTGATTCCTGCCGCGAAATAAGCAATGGAGCTATTCCTTCCTATTTTTATCAATATGGGTTATGATATAAACAAGCGGAGTTTTAAATGGCAGTTGCAGTAGAGCATGATAAGAGGCGCGAGAAAATCCTGGAGAAAGCCCTTGCCGTTTTTATGGACGACGGGTTTGAAAACGCTACCTTTCAAAAGATAGCCGACAGATGCGGAATAACAAGAACAATACTGTATCTCTATTTTAAAAATAAAAAAGATATATTTAAATTTAGTTTAAAACAGCTTTTATTAAGCGCGGAAGAGAACATCAATTCCCTCCGCGCCGATAAATCCTTAAGCGTTGTCGAAAAAATTACCAAAGTGCTTTTTGCCGTTTACAAACTGCTGGAACAAAACAGGCAGCTTCTAATTGTTGTGCTTGATTATCTTTTGCATCTTTCAAAGAGCGAAAAAGACCCTGAAGAAAGGGTACGCCGCAGAACTGTAAAAATAAGGCATGTATTATCGGCTTTATTGATAGAAGGCGTAAAATCCGGCGAGATTAAAAAGTGCAATATTAAAGCCGCAAACGATTATTTATACAGTTTTGTTGAGTCCGCGATTTATCAGTTGTGCGTTTTAAAACGAAAAAATCTAAGCGAGCTTAAAGAAACTACTTCTTTCGCAATCAAACAGCTTTGCGGCTAGCGCCGCCTATCTATGCCGCGCGATTAAATAATGACCGAGTTTTTCTAAAACAGTGCCAAAGTCCAGCGGCTTGCCGATGTGATCATCCATCCCCGCTTTTATGCAGTTGTCGATATCTTCTTTAAAAACATTCGCAGTCATCGCGATAATTGGAACGCGCCTTCGCGCATCGCCTGCCTTCGGCAAACTTTGGGTTTCACCTTCGGCGGAACCCGCAGAATCGCTGTCATTGTTTAAATTTTTTTCGAAAGCGCGTATTTTGATTGTCGCTTCATATCCGTCCATTTCCGGCATTTGAAGATCCATCAATATTAATTCGTATTTGTCAGGTTCCTTTGTATATTTTTCCACAGCTTCCAATCCGTCTTCGGCGCAATCAATTTCCACATGAGTTGGTTCAAGAAGAGTTAATACTATTTCGCGGTTAATTTCGACATCTTCCGCCAGCAGAATTCTGTGACCTGTGAAATCACTTGAATCTGCGGCAGTTTGCCTGGTATCAGCCGGTTCGCTTTCATTCTCTTCTGGCTTTTCGGAACCTTTCTTCGCCTGAATTGTAAATGCGAAAGTTGATCCTTTGCCAAGCTCGGATTCGATCCAGATTTTTCCTCCCATCATTTCTACAATGCTTTTTGATATTGAAAGACCCAAACCTGTGCCGCCGTATTTGCGTGATGTTGTAGTTTCCGCCTGCTGAAACGACTGGAACAGACGTTTTTGCTGTTCGCCGCTTATGCCGATTCCGGTATCAATTACGGAAACCTGTATTTTGCATAAGCCGTTTTCTTCACTCAGAAGATATATGCCGATTTTTATCAAACCGTTTTCAGGAGTGAACTTAACAGCATTCACAACAAGATTTGTAATAACCTGCGTAAGCCTCTGATCGTCGCAGATCAGCGTTTTAGGAAGATCTTTATCCATTTGAATGATTAATTTTTGCTTTTTTTCCTCGATACGGAAATTAACAACGTTTACAACCCCTTTAACCATTTTTTCGAAATTAAATTCCACGGGAGAAAGATCAAATTTATTGGCTTCTATTTTTGACATGTCAAGAATATCGTTGATTACGCCGAGCAAATGAACCGACGCATCCGCAATTTTACCCAGCGCGTAATTTTTTCGTTCCAGATCGCCGGCTTTTTTCGCTATTTTTGTCATATTGATAATCGCGTTCATGGGCGTGCGCATTTCGTGGCTCATGTTTGACAGGAAATCGCTCTTTGCCCTGCTTGCGCTTATTACTTTATCAAAAGCTTCTTTTAACTTCATGTTATAAATATTAAGCATTATCGCGCCCGAGATTGTGCCTGATATCATTGTAACAAAACCTTTTTCGTTATCAGTCCAATGGCGGGGTTCATTGAGCTGCTGAACGGATATCATTCCCCATAAAAGCCCCTCAACATAGAGCGGCGCGAAAATAAACGCCCTGGCATTGTCGTCTAAAATATTACGGAAATCATCAACCTTCCTTGCCGACGTATCTATGCATGAAATCAAAGGCACTGCGGTAAAAGCATAGAGCCTTTCCGGGAAACTGGTTTTTATTGTTTCGTTCAAACCCGCTTCCTGAAGAGACGAAATTTTTTTATTATCAGAAGTCCAGAGATACGCCGGAAAAACATTATTGTTGGGAATATCAAGCTTAAAGATGGCAACAAGAGAAACTTTATGATAACGTCCCAGTTTAGCGATGGCATTATTTATAAGCGTTTGTGTTTCGCTTGATGATACAAAGCTGCGTGAAATTTCCGAAATCAACTCCTGCTGTTCAAGACGAATTTTTAAAAGCCTGCCTTTGTTTTCCAGTTCTTCTGTCATGTTTCTGATGTAACGAAGATCATACTGATAAGTAACGGCGACATACTTACCTTTATACAAGGCGCGTGTTGCCGTTATTTCGAAAGGAACTTCTTCGCCGGCGGTTGTAAGGTGCGTCCATTCAAATGTAAATATCTCGCCTTCCAGCGCCCGTTTTATAACACTGGCGGCTTTCTCGCTTGATTTTTCTCCGTCCGGCTGATATTCGGGGGAAAGTTCCAAAAATTTTTCGATATAGTATTCTTTGGGCGCTTCAAGCCTATCCAGAACGTTTTCGTTACACTCTAATACATTTATAAATTCATCTAAAATGGTTACGCCGACAGGCATAGCGTCAATTGCCGCGACGTTAAACTCAAAAATTGCCGTTTCCTTATCCATCTTTGAAAATAACCCCGATCCTGTAGATTATATATTGAAATCATAAACAAAGGAATACACTTTTGAAAAATTATACATACCTTGAAATTAATACAATAAGAGTAGATACTATCTACATGGATTCGGGACAAACTATTTATATTTTTAGCCAGCTTCTTCTGGGAGCGGGAGCCGCTTTTTTAGCTATTTTGCTCTGGCCGAAAATAAGGGAAGCCGCCTGGATGCTTGTCATTTTCGGCACGATTATCGCATATATCGAAACCGTGTACTCCATCTTAAAAATATTCGGCATTGCCGGAGAGGAATATCTGGTTTTTGAGTCGATACCTTTGGTATCTTTTATACTCCCGAACGTACGAATGACATTGTTTATCATTGCATTTGCAATAATGATCTATAAACAAACAAGGAGAGAGAAATGAAAGCATTGATTATCGGACTTATAATGATTGCCGCGGCTGTTTTTGCGGTTTTACCGCCTGAAACCGCGGGCTTCGGACTTGGCTGGGGATGCGATGTATTAACCTTTCTGAAAGGAGCCGCGCCTGTTCTGGCAGTACTTTTCGGCATCATAGCGGTGTTTATCGGTATTGCCGATATGAAAGACCGCGCAGAAGCCAGGAAAGAAGAAAAAGCGGAATCCGCCAACAGCTAAATTGCAGGCAAAGAAGAGTAGCATGATTAAACAACTTATAACGGACGCGAAAAAAATTGTAATCAAGATTGGTTCCAACACGCTTGCAGGCAAAGACGGAAAAATCAATTTTGCGTTTCTTGATGATTTCGCGCAGCAAGCCGCGGCGTTAATGAAAAATGGTAAACAGATTGTTGTAGTTTCTTCCGGCGCTCAGGTAGCGGGTCTTTCTGCCATGGACAAATGGACAAAGAAAAAAGATATACATTACAGACAGGCATTGTGCGCGGTAGGACAGGTGCAGCTTATGAAAGCATGGCGCCGCGCTTTTGAAAATGATAATCTTTTTATAGCGCAGATACTTTTAACGCGCGAAGACTTCGGCGACTCAAACAGAACATTAAATATGCGGAACACGTTATTCACTCTGGTTGATGAAGGAATAGTGCCCATCATTAACGAGAACGATACGGTTTCCGTAGAAGAAATAAAAATCGGCGACAACGACACGCTCGCCGCCCGCTCCGCAATTTTATGGAGCGCAGACCTTTTAATTCTTTTCAGCGACATCGACGGCTTGTACAATAAAAACCCCAAAGAGGATTCAAACGCGGTTTTAGTCGAAGAGGTGCGTGATATTGCAGAGGTACGCAAAAACATTACGATTGGATCTGCAAACGATTTCGGAACAGGCGGTATTGCAACCAAACTTGATGCCGCAAAACTTGCGATGTCTTACGGCATCCCTACAATCCTTGCAAACGGCGGCAAACCCCGCTGCCTTGAAGCCCTTGCGGCTGGAACACAAACGGGAACTGTCTTTCTGGCTTAGATTGATGTTTTAGTTTTATGGACGTATTTGACCATTTCCGGTAACAAGATATTTAATCGTGGTAAGCGCCTCCAGTCCCATCGGTCCCCTTACATGAAATTTCTGCGTACTTATTCCAAGCTCCGCGCCGAAGCCGAACTCTCCGCCGTCTGTAAACCGCGTTGAAGCGTTCACGTAAACGCAGGCTGCGTCCACTTTTGCGCGGAACTTTTCCGCTGATTCTAAATCGTTGGTGAGAATCGCCTCTGAATGTTTTGTTCCGTACTTGTTGATATGCGCAATCGCTTCATCGCACGATGAAACAATTTTTACCGCGAGAATGTAATCAAGAAACTCTGTTGCCCAGTCTTCTTCGACAGCGTCTTTTAAAACGAGAGAGGCGGGTAAATTTCCAATCGCGGCTTTTGCCGCAGCATCGCAGCGCAGTTCCGCTTTACCCGCGAATTTTTCCGCAAGTACCGGCATCAGTGCGTTGGCTATATCTTTATGAACAAGCAGCGTCTCCATTGCATTGCATACGCCGGGTCTTTGCAGTTTTGCGTTCAAAATTATTTCGACAGCGCTGACAATGTCCGCGCTCGGTTCAACATAGATGTGGCAGTTTCCTTCGCCGGTTTCAATTACGGGAATACGCGCGTTTTCGACTACGCGGTTGATTAGTTCATGTGATCCGCGGGGCAGAACAACATCAATAAAACCCCGCGCTTTGAGAATGATGTCAACTTCGTCCCTGCTGCCCGACTCGGCAAGCGCGACTGCGTCCGCTATTCCGCCGCCCTCGGTAAGCCCCGCCTTGATAGCTTTCACAAGCGCCTTGTTGGATTCAAGGGCAGACGAAGAGCCGCGTAAAAGTATTGAGCAGCCTGCTTTGTAGGCAAGGGCGGCGCAATCCACTGTAACATTGGGGCGCGATTCGTAAATAATCGCGGCAACTCCCATGGGGACTGTTACTTTTTCAATTTGCATACCGTTGGGATGCGTCCAGCCCGACGGCACTTTTCCGATAGGATCATCCTGTTTTATAACGATATTTATGCCTTCGATGATGCCGTCTATCCGTTTGTCGTTTAAAAGCAGGCGGTCTACAAGGCTTTCTTTCATGCCGTCTTTCCGCGCCTTTTCAACATCGCGGGCATTCGCCGAAAGAATGTCCACGCGGCTGCGGTTTATTGCCGCGGCGGCTGCGGCAAGAGCTTTATCCTTGGCTGCGCGGCGTGTGCCCGCCAGCTCTGCCTGCGCCTGTTTGAGAGAAATAAAAATCGCATCCAGTGAATTCGACATGATATTAATTTATCGTATAGCGCCGGGTCTTTCAAGTCCGGCATTCAACGCGCCGCAGCGCATTCCTTCATTAATTGCCGCTGTAAAATCTGCGCCTTCATCAAGCGCCGAGGCAAACCCTGCGGTAAACGCGTCTCCGCAGCCGGTTGTATTTTGCACAGCCAAAGCAGAGTTCGCTTTCACAACCGGAACATCAATTTCATAATAATTGTCTTTTTCAACAGCGAATATCTTACGGCTGCCATTGGTCAAAATTATGCGGCACTTGTGTTTTTGCGCTAATTCAATCAGCATATCTTTGTTTGGCTCTGTTTTAAAAGTCGCGGTGAACTCATCAAGATTCGGTTTAATAACATCCGGCTCATATTTCAAACTTTCGATTAAATCATTGCCTTTAATATCGAGGATAACGCGCAGCCCCTTTTCTTTTGCCTTGCGTACCATTGTTGGAATTACAGCGTCTGAATATCCGGCGGCTTTTGTACCAGACATTATCACAGAAGAGGTTCTCACAGGGGCACTAAGGCACAAAAGATCGCTTAACAACAGATTATATTTATCCAATATTCTTTTTTCGGTTTCGGGTGTGACGGATTCTGATTCTTCGACAAGTTCTGTTACTTTATTGTCGTTTTCTGTCAATACCGTGTAACAAAAACGTATTTCACTGTTGCTTTCTACCCATTCAACGGAGAGCCCGTCCTGCTCACAGAGCGACAAAAACAGCGGACGAAATTCACCGCCAAGCTGGGTAAGATGCACCGCTTTTTTTCCAAGTTGAGTTAAAACGCGCGTAACGTTGATGCCTTTGCCGCTTGCGTCAAGGCGGTGAGAAGCGGTGCGATTAACCGTGTTGGGAGTGATTGAAGGGAAGCGAAGTGTTTTTTGGATTGTCGGATTAAGACAGATTGTTAGGAACATAGAAGCGCGGGGAGTTATTATTGCCAGCCGCCCATTTTTTTAATCTTATTCGTAAGATAAAAAATTGTACCGCTTGAGATCATGCATGCGATAGCTAATACAAGTATCCAAACCATTTTTCCGTCCATAATTTTTATCCTCCTGTTATCCATAACACCTTCAGCCTTTCAAGTTTATTTTATCCTCTTATAACCCTTAATTTCCTGTCTCAACCGCGCCGAAAGTTCTGCAATCGGCACGCGAACCTGCTCCATGGAATCGCGGAAACGCAGCGTTACGGTTTTATCGTCCTTAGACTCGTAATCAACTGTGACGCAGAAAGGCGTGCCTGCTTCATCCTGTCTGCGGTAACGGCGACCGATGGCTCCCGATTGATCGTAATCGGTGGCGTAATCATCCTGCAGTTCTTTACGGATGTCCTGCGCAAGTTCCGCAAGACCATCCTTTTTCATAAGCGGCAGAACCGCGACTGTAACAGGCGCAAGATCGGGATGGAAGCGAAGAACTGTGCGCCAATCATCGTCATTACCCTTGTCGGCGACTTGTTCTTCATCGTATGCGTCACAGAGGATCATCAACACGTTACGCGTAAGACCGGCAGAAGTTTCGATGATGAACGGAATGTAGCGTTCGTTGTTGTTATCCTGATCGATGTACTGCATATCCTTGCCTGAAAATTCCGCATGTCTGCCAAGGTCGTAATTGGTGCGATTGTGTATGCCTTCAAGTTCGCGCCAGCCCATCGGGAAAAGATATTCAATATCGTATGCGTCTTTCGCGTAGTGGGCGAGTTTTTCGTGTTTGTACCAGCGCAGATGATCCATTTTAACGCCGAGCTTTTCATAATACGCCCAGCGTTGATTGCGCCAGTCGTTAAAACATTCTTCGTCTGAGCCCGGCTTAACAAAGTACTGCATTTCCATCTGCTCAAATTCACAGGTACGGAAAATAAAGTTCTTGGTAACAATTTCGTTACGGAACGCCTTGCCCACCTGTGCTATGCCAAATGGGATTTTCATTCTATTTGATTGGATAATATTTTTATAGTTTACATAAATACCCTGCGCCGTTTCCGGGCGAAGATAAATAATGCTTGCGGAATCTTCCGCAGGACCTATATGACTTTTAAACATCAGGTTGAAGTTGCGGGCATCGGTTAACTCACCGCCACAGTCCGGGCATTTTTTCGCCGCGAGGTTTTCTTCGCTTATCATGTCCGTGCGAAAACGGGCTTTGCACTTTTTGCAGTCAACAAGCGGATCGGTGAAATTTTCGACATGACCGGAAGCTTCCCATGTGCGCGGATGCATAAAAATAGCGGCATCCAACCCCACGATATTGTCGTGCAGGCGCGTCATTTCCTTCCACCACATCGCCTGAATGCGGTTTTTTAATTCGATGCCAAGCGGACCGTAATCCCACGCGCCGCTCTGACCTCCGTAAATTTCCGACGACTGAAAGACAAACCCGCGCCTTTTTGCCAGCGAGGTGATTTTCTCCATCGTAGCTTTGCCTTGATATTCTGTTAATTCTGACATATTGGTATTTTATTAAAATTGAAGCGTATGCGCAAGCTACGCGAGCGTCATCGTATACCTTCACGTTCAACTTTTATAACATTTCTCTTTGATTTTTTAACTTCGTTTTGTTTAGTTTAAGTATTTCGCTGAATACTATAGCTCCCATATCTTCTATCGCGTGATAATGCCAGAAGAAATACCAAGAATCAAGAATAGCGTGACCATGCAAGACTCCTTTTATTAATATAAGGAAATATTTTCCCTATATTCCACATAGAAATACTCTGTACATCTGCTAGATTTTTGTCAATAGGGGGTTTTATTTCTACTATGAAGAGTAGTTTTAGAGGTGTAATTAATGGATGGAAAGGGTGTAAAAGCCATTTTGGGATTTAATATCAAGCTTTTACGCTTACGAAAAGGACTGACCCAAGCAGCCTTAGCCGAAAAAGCAAACATTTCCGTCGTTTTTCTTAGCAGCATTGAACGCGGCACTAAATATCCTAAAGCCGAAACCGTGGCTCGTTTAGCGCAAGTCCTTGAAGTAGAAATTTTTGAACTTTTTATCAGAAAGGAAGCGCCCGCTCATCAACTAATGATCAATCACCTGTCTGATGACATCAAGAAAAACGTGATTACTTTATTGGATAAAATTTTTAATCAGTATTCCCGGTGAAATGAAACTCAATACATCGCGCTCGGATACTCAAAGTTTCCTTCTTTCCCCGGTCTGATAATGTCTGCGTATCTGTTACATTCCCATTTTGCCATTTCGATGTTTTGATCGCGCCAGTTGCCGCATTCTTCCGCGCTTGCGCCGGGGATGTCGCCTTTAAAATCTTTTACCCATGCAAACAATTCTAAAAGCAGCGGCAGTATGTCTCTGGAAGTATATTCACCTTCCAGAATCAAATAAAAACCTGTGCGGCAGCCCATCGGACCGAAGTAGACCACTTTGGAACTCCAGTCTTTATGAGAACGCAAAAAAGTCGCCGCTAAATGCTCGATTGTATGCAAAGCCGGCTGATCCATAACCGGTTCTCTATTCGGCTCTTTAAAACGGAGATCGAAAGTCGTAATCACCACATTCGAAAATTTGTCTTTCCGTGAAACATAAACCCCGGGCTTCAGCCTAAGATGGTCAACTTGAAAACTCGATATTTTTTCCATACACTGCTCCTTTACTAATTTCATTATACCCTGAAACACCGAATTTTTGAAGATACTATCACCTATTGTTACATTTCCATTTTTGTATGTTTTTTAGGTGTTTAAAAGATTCTTTAATGGTGACTGACACTTTTTGATATTTATTACAGAACTGAAGCGTATGACCGAATAATTAACAAAAAGGCGTGGTGCGAAAAGGCACATCGGCGACATACGGCGTGGATCGGAAAAATGCCACGCCAGAGCGTGCGTTAAACAATGCCACGACCGTCAAGGAGCCGACGGGAGTTTTCGCACACGCCCATTTTTACCAATCTTCAGACATACGCATCATCACCTAGACAAAACATCTAAAAAATTCTAAGCTACCCTTGCGGTCGAGGTTTGTCTGAGCCGCCGCGATATACCAATTTGTCAGACCCTGTTTCCAGCTATGTTTGGACAGGAAAACGCAGGAGGATTTTTATGAGCGCAACAATCAGGCTCAAAAGGTTTGGAACAAAAAAGAGACCTTATTACCGCATTGTCGTCATGGACAAACAGGCGCCCAGGGACGGCAAAACCATCGAGGAACTTGGCTATTATCACCCCATCGAAGAGGAAGGCAAGCAGATTGTTTTTGACGAAGCAAAGGCAAAAGCATGGCTGGAAAAAGGCGCGATTGTCTCCGACACTGTTCGCAGGCTTTTCAACAAGAAAAACGTCACCGTAAAGTAGGTATGCGACATTAAAACGTCGCATATTTTCACGACTAATTAAGGTTATATATATGGAGAAAGATCTAATTGAATACTTGGCGAAGTCTCTTGTAGACGATCCAAGCCAGGTGCAGGTTAATATTGTAGAAGGCGAAAAGTCGACAATTTTGGAACTGCGCGTAGCGGAAGGCGATATCGGCAAAGTAATCGGCAAGCACGGACGAATTGCCAAGGCAATCAGGACAGTGCTTCAGGCAGCCAGCGCCAGAAGCGGAAAACACACAGTACTGGAAATCCTTGACTGAGAAATTCATCATAGGTATAGTAGGTTCCCCTTTCGGCGTAAAAGGCTTTGTAAAAGTCCGCCCCTTATCCGGTGAAGTCGATCATTTTTTAAAACTGCAATCAGTACAAACCAGCAAAGACGGAAAGGAGCGGCTCCTTCAAATCGAGGAGATCAACCCTTCGCCGCCAAATGTACTGATCCGCTTTAAAGGAATCGATACCCCCGAAGCCGCCAAAACCCTGAATGGAACCCAATTACTTGCAGACCGCAGTCAGGCTGCTCCGCTTACCGAAGGCGAGTTCTACATCGAAGACTTAAAAGGACTGCCGGTAGTATCCGGCTCCGGCGAAGAAATAGGCGTAATTACAGACATAATCGAAGGCGGCGGCGGAGAACTAATGGAGATTAAACTGACAAATGGCGAAACCCGTTTAGTCCCACTCCGCAAAGAATTCTTCCCGGAAATATCCCCGGAGAATGGAAAAGTGGTATTGGACAACTTATGGATACTGGAATGACATTGACTCTTGTAACAGCGGCGGAGGCAAAAAGACACGTGGGCGACATTCGACGTGGTTTTATACCAACAACACGCGGAGCGATTGTAAAAACGCCCACGCTCGTCCGGAGCCCATGGGGCTTTTTGCATACGCCGTTATTAAAAAAGGCAATATCATCATGAAATATACTGTTCTAACCCTATTTCCTGAAATCACCGATGCTTTTTTCGCCAATTCCATCATGGCGAAGGCTATAAAACGCGGAATTATCGAATATCAAGCGGTTAATATTCGCGATTTTGCCCAAGACAAGCATAAAACCTGCGATGACGCCACCTACGGCGGCGGTCCGGGGATGTTAATGCTGCCTGAACCGCTTAGTTTGGCAATAAATGCGGCGAAAAAGGTGTCAGTCACCCATAGGGTAATTTACCTATCCCCATCCGGGAAGCCGTTTAATCAGGAAATAGCCAAGAAATTGGCTCAGGAACAGGAATTAATCCTAATTTGCGGCCGATATGAAGGTATAGATCAGCGGATCATCGACCTGTATGTTGATGAAGAAATATCCGTGGGAGACTATGTTTTGTCCTCAGGCGAGGTAGCCGCGCTCGCGGTAATCGACGCAACTTACAGGCTGGTGGACAGCGTAATTACCGCCGAGTCTCTTGACGAAGAGAGCTTTTCTTCGGGACTTTTAGAGTACCCCCAGTTTACACGTCCTGAAGTTTTTGATAGAATTAAAGTCCCTGAAGTTCTGCTGTCCGGGCACCACGAGCAGATACGGCTTTGGCGTCTTGAAAAGCAGGTCGAGAAAACCCTTAGGCAAAGACCGGACTTGATTCAACGAGGCAGAGAGCTTGGGATTTTCGATAAAGAAATAAACGGCATTATAGACCGTCTAATAGGAGAGAAAGATGAACGAAATTAAGGCAATCGAAGCCGCACAAATGAAATCCGAACTTGACCAGTTTAAGGTTGGTGACACAGTTAAAGTTCACTTTAAAATCGTTGAAGGAAAAAACGAACGCGTGCAGATCTACGAAGGTCTTGTAATTGCCATGAAAAATTCAAAGGTTGGAAAAACCTTCTCTGTTCGGAAAATTTCTTACGGCGTAGGCGTAGAGAGAGTATTTCCGCTTCATTCGCCGCGTATTGTTAAAGTCGAAGTTGTTCGTCCCGGCAAAGTCAGACGCGCTAAACTTTATTATATCCGCGAGAAGATCGGAAAAGGCGCCAAGATCAAAGAGCTTATCATTAAGAAAGGTTCCAAAAACGCTCAGGCTCCTGCTGCGGCTGCCCCGGACAAGGAATAATATTCTCTTTTTTAATAATTAAAATCTTGAGGTAAAAATCTAAGGGTAAAATCCGAGGATAAAATCTAAGGGTGAAAATCCTGTTGATCTCTTTCTTTTTTATGCCGAAATTCAAATGGGGAGCTGTCTTAAAAACCGCAGGTCTTAAGACCTGTGATCTTGGAATAGCTTTATCCCTGAGGATGCAAAATGAACGTAATAAATACCGATGAGCTTCGGCCCGGACAAATGTTTTCTACACCTGTCTTTTCAGAAGGCGATTGTATGCTGGTCAGCGCAATGTCTCCCCTTCGTCAAAAAGACATTGATGTTTTAGTTTCACTGGGTATTGATCATGTCAGAACAGAAGGTGAAATAATTGAACCGGAAGAAATAGAGGAAGCTGAAGAAGTAGAAGAAATTGTAGAAGCGGAAGAAACAGAGAACGCGGTAAATAATGAAAATGTTGAGAATACAGAGAATGAATGGGATGCGGATAATGTTCCTGACCTGGACGATATAATGAAAGATTTTGTCAGGGATTTTGACATAGACACAGAAGAAATAAAACCTTCTCCTCCGCCTCCCGCTCCGGCGAAAAAAGCGACTATCAAATTTTCCATAAGCGATGTAAGGCAAAATTCCGGTCCGTACCGCGCGTATAAGAATCTTATCGAAAAGGTAAACTCGATATTTGCGGGAATTAAATCGGGCAGCGATGTGCCGATGCGCGCGATAGATAATATCAGCGTTCAATTGCTTCAGGATTTACGCGAAAATCCTGACAGTTTTGTAGGATTCATTTTAGGCGGCGAGGTCTCCGGTCATGAACTGGCAAAAAGTTCCGTAAATACGGCGATTCTTTCCGCCCTGATTGCACAGGAACTAAAAATACCGCACCATAAAATTAACAATATTGTTTCCGGGGCATTGCTCCACGATGTTGGTATGCTCAGGCTGAGCAAGGGTATTACCGAAAAAAAAGGCGGACTTTCCGAACTGGAGCTGGAACAGATAAAAAGCCATCCTCTGCATACGTCAAAAATCGTTACCAAAGAATTATTCGGTCCGCACGAAGTCAATCTGATCGCGCTTCATCACCACGAACGATGGGACGGGCAGGGATACCCTGACGGTCTTACCGGTACCGCGATTGATATTGGCGCAAGAATTGTTTCTGTAGCAGACGCGTTTGAAGCTATGGTAAGCAAGAAATCGTACAGGAACTCGATGGTTGGATATCAGGCTTTAAAGAACCTGCTTGCCGACAATGCGCGCCGCTTTGATCCCAATGTCATTTTCGCGTTTACAAAAATCATGGGCATTTATCCCATTGGCTCAATTGTCCGTCTAAACGATAAATCTGTCGCAAGGGTTCTTAGCATACATACCGATGCTCCGCTTCGGCCTGTAGTACAAATGCTGATGGATAAAAACGGCAAAGTTCACGCTGCCAGTAATCTGCCCAAAATCGATCTTCTTATTGATAAAAGTCTGTTTATAAAAGAAGCGATAGACCCCGCTGAATATGCCGAATAAAAACACGACGGCTCTGGGAAAAATCGGAGAAGAGCAGGCGGCATCCGTTTTGCAGGCTGCCGGAATGGAAATAATCGCTAAAAATTACCGCTCCAGACTTGCAGGAAGGCAAACCGGAGAAATTGACATTATTGCCCTGGACAAAAACACGCTGGTTTTCACGGAAGTTAAAGCCTGGTCATCCCTTGAGCTTGGAGACCTTCAATACGGCATTGACATGAAAAAACAGCGTAAAATCATTAAAACAGCTAAGTATTTCCTCTCAGAAAATCGAAAATATAATAAGATGTCGATTCGGTTTGACGTTATATTCGTTAAGAATAATCAAGTTACCCATCTTGCGTCAGCCTTCACGGAGAGTGTATGATGATAGAACAGGCTTTGAATACTCCGCGATTGGAACTTCTCAGACGGCGCATTAATGATGATAATTATCTCCATGCCGCAATTCAAAGACTGGCTCTTGTTTTAAGCAACGAGCTGATGGAAATCACTACGGAAGGTGGCAGGCATGAGCGGCAGCGGAAAAGGCGGAAATAACCGCAAAAATCGTGATGCGCACGGTAAATCGTCGCAGGGGAAACAGCGTTTTTCCGGGCGAAGAGACGAATCGCAAAAACATACCAAAAAAAACACATCCATGAACAACGGGGAGAATCTTTTCTCCGAAGGCAAATTCGAAAAAAACAAAATGAGCATGCACGAGCGCCCTCAGTGGACAGCGCCCGAGCTGCCGGCGAATCCGATTACAACCCCGGATTGCGCATGGTGCGGAAAGCAAATTAAGGATATTACAACTGCCATTTCCGATAAAGAATCGGGACGCCCCGTACATTTTGACTGCGTGCTTGCCCGCATTACAGAACTTGAAAAACTGGAATTGAACGACAGCGTTTGCTATATTGGCGGCGGACGATTCGGAATCATTCATTACAATAATCCTCCTGATACAAGAGACTTCTCCATAAAAAAAGTTTTTGAATGGGAAGTAAAAGAAAAAGACAATGAATGGCGCCGCCCAATAAGCGAATATTTTTCAATAACCTGAGAGGTGTAATTATGATAGGTATTATCGGTGCGATGGAACAGGAAATCAGTTTACTTTGTGAAACAATGGGTAAATTTGAAACAAAAAAAATCCAGATGTTTGAATTTTTCACAGGTAAAATTGAAGGGAAGGATGTTACAATTCTTCGCTGCGATGTAGGAAAAGTAAACGCCGCGGTAGGATGCGCTCTTCTTATTCAGCTTTTCAAACCTGAATGTGTTATTAACACAGGCTCCGCGGGAGGAATTAATCCAGCTTTAAAAGTAGGGGACGCAATTATATCCACCGGTCTGATGTATCACGATGTTGACGTTACAGCTTTTAATTACGCTCCGGGGCAGGTTCCGCGTCAGCCGCCTGTTTTCCCTGTTGATGAAAAAAATGTGAAGCTTGCGGAAAGCGCCATTGATGAATTAAAAAAAGAAAAGATTCTTCCTGAAAATTTTAATCATTGCCGGGGCATAATTGGTTCTGGCGATACTTTTATGCACGAGCCGCAGCACATCGCGAATGTGCGTAAAGTTTTTCCCAATATCGACGCTGTAGAAATGGAAGGCGCCGCAATCGCTCATTGCTGCAATATTTTTTCTGTGCCGGTTTTGGTAATTCGCGCGCTTTCCGATGTCGCAGGCACAGAGTCACCGATAAGTTTTTATGATTTTCTACCGATAGCGTCCAAACATTCCGCGCAGATTGTTATGAGGATTGTGAAAAGGATTTAATCAATAAAGAAATAAAGATGTCAGTCACCTACGCCACGTATGGTGTGGTAGAATTTTTTTATACGCTATTACTAGCGTAGGTGACTGACACTTTTTATTATTTTGTTCATGCTTTTTGTATATTAATAAGAGGTGACTGACACCTTAAAGGGAGGAAATTATGAACCGTTTATTTGCTGTTTTGGTATTGCTTTTTGTTGTATTAAATTTTTCCGGTTGTTCGCCTAAATACGCGCAGGCGCAGACAAGACCGCGGACACAGCCGTCCGCTCCCGTTCAGGAACAGCCTCAGGCGGACGACGGCAAGCCTTCGGTCTATATGACGACAAGCATTACCCCTGCGGGTTTAATGGCTGTTTACCGCGCGCTCGGGCGTGAGCCAAGCGGAAAAGTCGCCGTTAAGATAAGCACAGGAGAGCCGGGTAACAAACATTTTCTTTCGCCCGCTCTCATTAAAGATCTTGTTCAGCATGTAAACGGAACAATCGTAGAATGTAATACAGTTTACGGCGGAAGACGCGCAACTACTGCCGCGCATTATCAGGTTGCGAAAGAACATGGTTTTTCCGACATCGCGCCTGTTGTAATAATGGATGAAAAAGAAGATATCAGCATTCCTGTTACCGGCGGGAAACACTTAAAAGAAGATATTGTAGGCGCGCGTTTTAAAGAGTTTGATTTCCATATCGTGCTTTCGCATTTTAAAGGACACCAGATGGGCGGTTTCGGCGGCGCTCTTAAAAACATGTCGATTGGTTACGCTTCTTCCGCCGGAAAAGCATGGATTCACTCGGGCGGCAAGAGTAAAACAAGACCGTGGGGCGGCGCACAAAATGATTTCTTAGAGTCAATGGCTGAAGCCGCCAAAGCTATTTCTGATGCCAACAGGCAAAAAATTCTTTATATTAATATTATGAACCATCTTTCTGTGGACTGCGACTGCAGCGGTAAACCCGCGCCCCCGACAATGGCTGATATCGGCATACTTGCCTCCCTTGATCCGGTGGCTCTTGATCAGGCATGCGTCGATCTTGTCTACGCGGCAAGAGACGGGAAAGATTTAATCGAGCGTATTGAATCGAGAAACGGAATTTTAACGATTGAACACGCCGAAAAAATCGGTCTTGGAAGAAGGGATTATAATTTAGTAAGGCTGGGTAATTAAGACCAGAAGAGGAAATGACGCTTAAAAAGCTAAAACTGAACATTAATGTTATCCTCATTCTGATTTTTATCGTAACTCTCGGCGCCGTTGTTTTTATCGTTCAGTATCAGACAAACATCATTATTACGAAACTTACCATGGATCGCGTAGAAATGGGAAAGGTAAGCCTTATTAATTATTTGTCTGAATTTGAAGAAAGACTGGTAATGCGCTCCGATGTTATTTCCAGCGATGAATCTGTAGCGGCATATATAAAAGCGGGCGATCATGTTTCTCTTAGAAGGTATTTGGTTAATTATTCGCAGGGCTTTGATTTTTCAAGCATTTGCGACGAGCGGGGAATTGTGCTTGCAAGATCTCATAACGAAACAAGAGGCGACGATCTTTCGGGATTTTTAGCTGTTTCAAAAGTTATGCGCACAGGTAAAAGCGCTACTTCGATAGAAGTCATAGACATTAATCAGTCGCCGCTGTCGATTTGCGCAAGCGCTCCTGTTTATGACGGTGAAATATTAATAGGCATTGTCAACCTTTGTTATGATCTGTCAAAGTACGAATATATCGATATATTCAAGGAACAAACCGGCTGCGAAGCCTCGATTTTCGTGGGCAGTGCGCGGATTTCCACAACTCTAACAGATGATACAGGCGTAAGATTAACAGGCATAAGAGCGCCGGATTTTATTACAGAAATTGTCATTAAAAATAAAAAAGAATATCTTGGGCATTTGAAATTAAACGGAAAAATGTTCGGCGTATGCTATGCGCCTCTCATTGAAGATAATAAAGCTATTGGAATGTTGTTTATCGGAGTAGACCTTCAAGCTACTCTTATAAGCCAGCGTTTAATGAATATATTAATTATTATCGCGGGTATAGTGGGTCTTATAGCAACTGCGGCGTTTTTTGCCGTCTCAGGAAGAATAAAAAGAAAATATACCGATCTTGCCGAGAAACAGCTTAATCAGCAAATATTGATGGCAAATATATCGCGGAGTTTTTTAACAGATACAGAAACAAGCAGCTTGATTACCAAAACAATGCAGATGGTCGGCGAGTTTATGAATATTTCGCAGGTGCTTTATTTCAGGCTGAACGACGACGGCAATACATTGGTTTGCAGCAATGAATGGATGAAGCCAAACCTTGACACCCCGTCACGTATTGGCACCAGCATGTCTCTGAAAGAGCCAATGCTCTCCATCATCAAAAATTTAAAACCCGGAACCGGTAAAAGTTCCTGTTTGTCTTCCGATGATCCTGTTATTAATAGAGCCATGAGACCATACAGGCTGCATTTTAGAAATTATATAACCACGCCTGTATTTATTAAAAACGAAATGATAGGCGCGATTGATTTTGGATGTGACGGCGCGAATCATAAGTGGAGCGACGGTGAAATAAGCCTTGTTACTCTTTTCGCAAGCACTTTATCCGGGGTTTTTGAACGCGAAGCGATGAGCAGAAGAACGTCCATTATAGAAAATTCCCCCATAATGATTTTCTATTCCGACAACACAGGTAAATGCGCTTACGCAAATCCTGCCGCTTCCATCGTTACGGGATATTCGGAATCAGAACTGCTCGAAGGCGGCTTCGGTTTAATTTTGGATAACGAAACTCTTGATGATGTAAAAAATATTTATATTCCGAGGACAGTTAAGAAAGAAACTGTTAAGCATGAAGTAAAAATATATTGCAAAAACGGGCAGATACGCATATCTGAAGTAACAAGTTTTCTTTTAAAAGACGGAATGGTTGCCGCAATTTGCGTAGACCTGACCGAAAAACGCGCGCTTGAGGCGGAGCTGATCAAGGCAAGGGATAATGCTGAACAGGCAAGCCGCGCCAAGGGCGAGTTCCTTTCCAACATGAGCCATGAAATGCGAACCCCGATGAACGCGATTATCGGCATGACGGCGATTGCGAAAAAGGCAGCCGACGAGGAACGCAGGTTATACGCGCTTAGCAAGGTAGAAGAATCTTCCACCCATCTGTTGGGAATTATTAATGACATTCTTGATATGTCAAAAATTGAAGCGAACAAACTTGAACTTGCGGAAGTTCCGATAGAATTAAGAAGCCTGCTGCAAAAAGCGGTTTCCTTTGTGCGTTTGCGCATGGAAGAAAAAAAACTCAATTTCTCCATGAACATGGACGCGGCTATCCCCTTATTTTACATGGGCGACGATCAGCGGCTGACTCAGGTGCTTGTAAACCTGCTTTCAAACGCGGCGAAATTTACCCCCGAAGACGGTCATATCAGCGTTGGAGTATTTTTAAACAGCAAAGATGACGAATATTGCAATCTGCGTTTTGAAGTAGCGGACAGCGGAATCGGAATTTCTCCCGAACAGCAGCGGAAATTATTCCGCGTTTTTCAACAGGCGGAAAGCGGAACAACGCGCAAATACGGCGGCACCGGACTTGGTCTTGCGATCTCAAAACGCATTATCGAATTGATGAACGGCGACATCACAATTCAATCGGAACTTGGCAAAGGCTCAACGTTTATTTTCAATGTAGTGCTGAAAATCAATACGGGATATGCGCTGAAAGCTCCGGTAAATTCAGAAAATAATGCCGAAAGTATGCCAAGTAAATTTTTCGGTAAAAAACTTTTAATAGCGGAAGATATCGAAATAAACCGTGAGATAATAATTTCGCTATTAGACGGTTCCGGTCTGATAATTGAAACTGCGGAAAACGGCAAAGAAGCGCTTGATAAAGCGTCGATTAAAGGCGCGTACGACATAATCTTTATGGATATGCAAATGCCCGAAATGGACGGACTTGAAGCAACCCGCCGGATACGCGCCTTCGACAGTAAAATTCCAATAATAGCGATGACCGCCAATGTATTCAAAGAAGATATCGAAAACTGTTTAGCCGCCGGCATGAATGACCATATCGGAAAACCAATCGATATCGACAATGTAATCAAGAAATTAAGAAGATACCTTTAACCTATCTCGCGTATTCCGTTATCCGTGTTTCCCTAATCATCGTTACCTTGATGCGTCCCGGATAGCGAAGATCTGTTTCGATCTTCTTGGCAATTTCTTTCGCCAGCTCTCTGGTTTGCTCGTCGGTAATAGCTTCGTTGTTGACAAGGATACGCAGTTCGCGCCCGGCTTGAATCGCGAAGGATTTATCCACTCCTTCAAAAGCGGTTGCGATATTTTCAAGGTTTTCAAGGCGCTTCATGTAATTGTCGAGCGTTTCCTTGCGCGCGCCGGGACGGGCTGCGGAAATTGCGTCCGCGATCTGCACCAAAACGGCTTCCAGGCATGTCGGCTCAATGTCGTTGTGATGGCTGCCGATTGCGTTAATAATCCGCGGGTCTTCACCCATCTTACGCGCCATATCCATGCCGATTTCCGCGTGGTTAAGATCTGAATCGGATTCTGTGCCTTTTCCAATGTCGTGTAAAAGCGCGGCGCGTTTTGCAATGTCGCGGTTGCAGCCGACTTCGGCAGCCAGCATTCCGGCGATAACCGCCACTTCCTTTGAATGGTGCAGCACGTTCTGACCGTAACTGGTGCGGAAATAAAGCCGCCCGAGCGCGCGGACAGCGTCTTGTTTAATATTGTGGATGCCCATGTCAAAGAGGACTTTTTCGCCTTCTTCAAATATCTTCTGCGAAATGTCCTTGCTTACCTTAATAACGATTTCTTCAATTCGCGCGGGATGAATCCGCCCGTCAAGAATCAGTTTTTCAAGCGCGATTTTCGCTATCTCGCGGCGAACCGGATCGAAACAGGAAATAACAACCGCTTCCGGCGTGTCGTCGATTATGATGTCCGCGCCTGTTAATGTTTCCAGCGTGCGGATGTTTCTGCCTTCACGTCCGATGATCCGCCCTTTCATTTCATCATTGGGCAGGGTAACAGTGGTAACAGTTACATCGCCTGTGACTTCGGTTGCCAGCCGTTGAATTGTTGTTACAAGGATATCGCGGGCTCTTTTTTCCGCCGCGACATTGGCTTCCTGCTCGATTTTGTTAATCAGCGATTGAGCGTCGTGTTTTGCCTCATTTTCAAGGTCTTGAATAATCAAAGCCTTGGCTTCATCGGAAGTTAATCCCGATATGCGTTCAAGCTCGGCGCGGTAACGCTGTTCCTCTTTGGAAAGCGCATCCTCGCGAGCCTGAAATGCTTTTTCTTTTTCGACAAATAACTGCTCTGTCCGCTCTATCTGAGCGGTTTTTTTATCTATCGCCTCTTCTTTCGCTACAACGCGGCGTTCATACCGCTGTAACTCAGCCCTGCGTTCCCGGGTCTCTCTCTCCTGCTGGTTCCTTTCACGGATTACCTGTTCTTTCGCTTCAAGAAGTATTTCCTTCTTCTTCGCTTCCGCTTCTTTTATTGCATCATGTTTTATTCGTTCTGCAAATTGCTCCGATGCCGTAAGTTGAAATCTGGCATAAAGCCATCTAATTATCCAGCCTAAGGTTAACCCGGCAAGTGGGAGGATAATAAACCATATCCACGAAGTCATTGCTTCACCCCTTTTACCGAAGAAAATTCAAATTCTTTATAAGAATAGACCAAATTTAGTCAGATGTCAAGAAAAAGTATGAAAAATTGCGAAATACCCTGAATTATGACGGTTTTACATGCGGAATTCGCTGCCCAGGTAGACTTTTCTAACCATTTCGTTGTTTAATATGTCGTCTTTGCCGCCTCGGGCGAAAATTTGACCGTCGGCGATGATGAAAGCTTCGTTGGTTATCTCCAGAGTGTCGCGGACATTGTGGTCGGTAATCAGGATGCCGATGCCTTTGTTGGCAAGCTGGCGGATAATCTGCTTAATCTCGTATACCGCGATTGGGTCGATTCCGGCAAAAGGCTCGTCCAGAAGCAGAAATTTCGGCGAGGTCGCAAGAGCGCGGGCGATTTCGGTTCTTCGCCGCTCTCCCCCCGAAAGCGTGTAGCCAAACTGTGTCCTAATCCTGCCTATGCCGAATTCATCAAGAAGGCTTTCCAGCTTTTCCTCTTTTTGGTAATCATCGATGTCCTGACGGCTTTCCAAAATTGCCCAGATATTTTTCTCGACCGTTAATTTGCGGAATATCGATGCTTCCTGCGGAAGATAAGCTATTCCCATCCTTGCGCGGCGGTACATTGGTTTTTGGGTAATATCGGTATCATCCATCAAAACTATGCCCATCGTAGGCTGATAGAATCCTACAATCATGTAGAAGATCGTTGTCTTGCCCGCGCCGTTAGGACCCAAAAGTCCCGCGACTTCGCCGTTCTTCATTGTAAAGCTGACGCCCTTAACAACCGCCTTTTTACCGAAACTTTTATGCAGATTGGATACGCCGAGATGGTGCTCTTCAATCCTGGGAAGAGGAGGAGCTTTCTCCTCTCTTGGAAATTCAATTGTAATTATTTTATCGGTTGATTCCGGGTTTGTTTCTGTGTTGTGATACGTTAATGCCGACGAGATGACCGCCGCCAGTATATCAGGCTGGATATTATTATCTTCCATAACGCTAATTCATTATTGTTCCAGACACTGTGCCTTCCATTATAACATCATCAGTGTCTAAATCAACGCGGATTTTATCTGCGTGAAATTCATCGTCGCTTTTGTAAACTATCGGGAAGCCGGACAGATCCAACAATCTGTCATTACGATGATATATCGCATACTCCGAGCGGCAGACCATGTCATCTTTAAATAAACGCACGGAAATCTGCAGAACTGTAATTTCATTCAGATCATCATATTCTATAAAACGCCCTCTTGCGACAATTTCTCTGTCTCTGTCTTCCAGAGTTGAATTGCCTTCCAGCCGCGCGATTTTTAATTTTCGATCGTATCGAAGCTTGTCGGTATAAAACAGAATATTTTTATTTTCTTCATGCCCCCAAACATTTCCTGTGCAGCTTATAAATTGATTATTATCGCCTTGTATTTCTATTCTGTCCGCGCGTAAAAGCAGATTATCGGATCTCACTTCCGCGTTTCCGATCAAAATTGTAGACTCGCGCCCGAGCGCTCTTGAACCTGACATTCTGTCTGCTTTAAAAGTAAAGACATCGGCGCCTGCGTTTTGAATTCCCAAAAATATAAACAGGAGAATAAGCAATGGTTTCGTTCTATAAGACATATTTATTCATCCTCACCGCTTTCGTAAACGTCTTCTTCAATGTCTTCTTCAACGTCGTCTTCCTGTATGAAAGTTCCCGCTACTATGCCTAAAAATTCATACGTTCTTCTGCGCGCGTCCGCGTCAAGTCCAATGCCTGTAAAAGTGGTTCCGTTTTCCCGGTAGATTGTTACTTCGTCTTCCGCTCCGGTGGAGAGATGGCGCGGCTCGTCTTTCCATGCCATATTTTCTGTTTCCATTATTATGTCTTCCGAGGCAACTTCCAGCCTTACGCCGTTGGTCATTGAGACATCTCCCGATTCAATAACTACTTCGGCATTGCCGCCCTGTCCGCAGGCGTTTACGTCATTCCCGCGGTTTCCGTATTGCTCAAAAGAATAGTTCAGAAGCTTCATTAATCCCTGTTTTTCATATCGTTCAGCGCGTTCCGCCTGAAACCGCGCAATTGGATCCGCCGATCTTACGCGTATATAATCAACATTTTCCATGACAAGATCCGGCATTTCGCCGCCCGAAGACGCGGATTCGCCGTAATCAAACGAGCAGCTCTCCAACAGAAAAAAAACGGAAATGAGAAGGATTAATTTGTAAACGGCTCCGCGCGCGCGGCTTTCAATCTTTTTCATTTACCCTTCTTGACGGCATTTATAAAATCCCTTATCAAAGGAGACACCGCGGTTGGTTTAGATTTAAACTCAGGATTAAATTGAACAGCGACGCCCCACGGATGATCCGGCCACTCAACGCAGTCAACCAATGTATTACTCGGCGTAAAAGCCGCGAGCTTCAAACCTGATTTTAACATATCGTCGCGGTATTGATTTGTAAATTCATAACGATGCCGGTGCCGTTCGGTTATATTTTTTTCACCGTAGGCTGCCATTATATGGGTGCCGTCTTCGTTTACAGTCTCGCCCGCGCCGAGTCTCATGGTTCCGCCGTCGCTCAAACTGATTACAGGATGCTTAGTGTCAGGAGTAAACTCGGCGGAATCGGCGTCCTTCCAGTTAAGGACATTACGCGCCCATTCAATTACCATTATGTGCATACCGAGGCAGATTCCAAGGTACGGTTTTTTATTTGCTCTTGCCCATTCAGCGGCTTTAACCATGCCGTTAATGCCAAGCTCGCCTCCGCCGCCGGGAACCAGAATGCCGTCTACATCTTTTAAAACCGCATTGGCGTTGCCGGCTTTATTCAATTCAGAAGCTTCGATTTTTTCAAATTCAACTTCGATGCCGCATTCAAGGCTTGCGTGAAACAGCGCTTCGTAAAGCGATGTGTAAGTGTCATGGATTTCCATGTATTCGCCGACAACCCCGATTTTCGCTTTACCCTTGCGTTTGGAATACCGATCCATTACCGATAGCCACGGACGCATATCAGCGTGACGGCTTTCGACTCCCATTTTTCTAAGGATAACCTGATCCAGTTTTTGCTCATAGAAAATAATGGGTATCTGATAAATGGTTGTATTAATATTGGGCGAAGTAAATACAGCGTCAAGATCGACGTTGGTAAATTGCGAAATTTTTTCGCAGGTGGATTTATCAAGCATTACAGGCGAACGGCAGATGAGTATATCCGGCTGGATTCCCATTTCCTGCATTGACTTAACCGAGTGCTGCGTTGGTTTGGTTTTTAGTTCGCCGCCTGCTACTTCGGGGATAAGCGTAAGGTGTACGGAAATGGCATTTGCTCTTCCCTGTTCGTGAATCATCTGGCGGGCAACTTCCATGTAAGGAACTGATTCGATATCTCCGACAGTTCCGCCGATTTCTACTATCACTACGTCAGTATCATTGTCTTCTTTGGCGACATCGATAATACGGCTTTTTATTTCGTCTGTAATATGCGGGATTACCTGCACGCATTTCCCTTCGTATTTGCCTTCGCGCTCTTTGCGGATTACGGAGTTGTAGACCTGTCCTGTTGTAACCGAGTTAGCCTGTCTCAGCCTGCCCTTTGTAAAACGGGCATAATTGCCCAAATCGAGATCTGTTTGAGCTCCGTCATCGGTTACATAGACTTCGCCGTGCACATAAGTACTCATAGAACCGGCATTTACGTTTATATAGGGGTCACACTTAACCATACGAACATTAAGTCCCCTGCTTTCAAGCAGCGCTCCAATGGAAGATGCCGCAACGCCTTTCCCCAAACTGGAACAAACGCCGCCGGAGACGAAAATATACTTATTCATGTGGTATAAGTATGGTGAATTTTAGGGGGAAATTCAAGAGTTTTTAAAAGTATGAAAAAATATAGAATATTCCCTATCGGTAATAATTTGCTGAATTTGCCTGAATTTCCGGGAAAAATGGTTAAATATTCCCTATCGGTAATAATTTGCTGAATTCGCTTGAATTTCAGGGAAAAATCCATTAATATTACCGATAGGGAATATTTAGAGAATGTTCATGGAAGTAATTGACGTAAAAACATTTGGTGCAGCCGTTAAAACATACCGCAAAAAATTAAATATAACTCAATTGCATTTGGCTGCCATAGCCAATACCGGCGTACGGTTTATAAGCGATCTTGAAAACGGCAAACACCCTGTTCAACTTGATAAGGCGCTGGAAGTGGCAAAGGTTCTTGGCTTAAAAGTCGAAATATCGGGCGCATAAGGAAGTGATAAATGAGCCGTGAATTAAATGTATATCTTTGCGGAAAATTAGTCGGGGTGTTAAGCGAAGATGATGATTTACAGCTTTCATTTCAATATGATAAAAAAAATGAAAGAGCATTATCTGTTCGTTTGCCTGTAAGAGAAGAAATTTATTCCCATCCTTATATTTTTCCTTTTTTTGAAAACTTAATTCCCGAAGGCGAAGCGTTCGAGATACTTGCCAAAGAGCATGTTTCCGGCAATAAAGTTTATTCGATTCTTGACAGATTCGGCGGCGACTGCGCCGGAGCGGTATCATTGTATAAATCAAATTATGTTAATAATGATAATGAACTGTTACACGAAATTGATTCCGCCAAAATTGCGCAGATAATTGACAGGCTGCCTGAAGACCCTCTGCTTACCAGCCTTGAAAACCCTCCGCGCCTTTCGCTTGCCGGAGCGCAGTCTAAATTTGCCGTGTATAAGAGCGATAATCAATATTACAGATCCGATGATAAACATCCTACAACGCATATTATTAAAATTACCAATAGGCGGTTTCCCGATTTGCTGGAAAACGAATTTTTTTGCATGAAATTGGCGCGTTCGTTTTTTCCCGATACTCCGAATATTGAATTGAAAAAAACCGAAGGGCGTCCCTATCTGGAAATTGAACGGTTCGACAGGTATATAGAAAACGGAAATGTTTACCGCATTCATCAGGAAGATTTTTGCCAGGCGTTTGGAATTGTCTCTGATAAAAAATATCAAAACGGCGGCGGACCCGGCATTAAAGATTGCAGTAAAATTATCGAAGAACACTCTAAAAATTATTTATTGGATATTAGCCGGTTTATTGAATGGGTTGTTTTTAATTATCTTATCGGCAATACAGACGCTCACGCAAAAAACATTTCTTTGCTGCATGCTGAATCGGGAATAAAACTTGCGCCTTTTTATGATTTGCTCTCTATTGAAGTGTACCCCGAGAAACTGGTAGATCATTACATTGCGATGCTTATTAACGGCAAGGGTAAACATGACGCTGTCGGAAAAAAAGATTTTACCGCTCTTTTTGAACAATTGGGATTAAACGCGAAAAATACAATGCGTCTTGTTAAAGGTAAATTTGCGAATGTTGTAAAAACCGCTGCATCATTAAAAGATGAATTAAACGGCGGGGATTTTAAATCCGGCGTTTATGATTCTATAATAGAAATTATTAACAAACGGCAACATTCTTTACAAAATGAAAAGTAAAATGTTTCTTTATTACATGAACGTCAGCTTTTTTCTGAAAATCATTTCTGTAAATCCTGAATCACCGATGCCTAATATAAATGCCGGTTTAAAATAAATTAAAAGCAGAGTGTCTCTGTATTTGTTTATCAGAAAATCTCCTTCCGAATCTGATGCGAAGTATTCAGACGCCAATCCTGAATTGTTATAGGAAAGTGAATATTGATCGAATGAAAAGAAACCGTTTTCCAGCATGCCTCTGAATATTTTCCATATTGATTCTTTTGTATGACCGTTTTCTTTCATTT
>Ga0209755_10001794_pt1 | contig 31777 bp, 25 predicted proteins | sample TergutCo191P1_FD_187301 | JGI IMG/M metagenome (GOLD analysis project Ga0209755, IMG submission 187301) | Cornitermes sp. P1 segment gut microbial communities from Petit-Saut dam, French Guiana - Co191P1 (SPAdes) (version 2) | ecosystem: Host-associated > Arthropoda: Insects > Digestive system... | reverse complement strand
GTACACACTATGTTGGTGGTGAGAATAATCAATATGATTTATTTAATCAAGGAGCAAAAGGATATATATTTACTAAAGAAGGATATAGTGAGATTAAAGATTATGATAAATTAAAAGTATATCCTGAGGGTTATAATGGAAGTTTTGATCATCCGTTATCACTAGAAATATTAAAAAAAGAGGTTGATATAGTATGTACTAATCCACCATTTTCAAGAGCTATTGATTACTGGGGAATTATTGTTAAAAGTGGTAAAAAGTTTTTAATTATTTCTGCACAAACAAATTATATAACAATGGCATTTATACCATATTTTAAAGATAAAAAAGTATGGGGAGGATTTAACAGAGTAGATTGGTTTAAAAATCCTAAAAAAGAGATTGTAAGCAATCCTTGTTTTTGGTATACAAATATAAAAATAAAAAATAGACCAAGATTAAAACATTTAAAAATAATACCCTTAAAGGAAATACCAAAAAAATATGTAAAATATGATGATAGTGGATATTTACAAGTAGATAATTGTTATATACCAAGTGATTACAAAAAACCGTTTGCAGTATCTAATCATCCTTTATTTAATGGTTTATTAGAAAAAGGGTATAAAATTATTGAATGCTATGTTCCAAAAATAAATAATAAAGATAAATTTAGAAGAGTTCTAGTTCAAAAGTGTGAATGAAAAAGGCAAAACCAACGTCACATAACAAACTACTCTACATTTTTTGTACCCGTAAAATGCTTCGCATTTTCCTTATCGGGCACAAAAAAACGTCAGTTACTTTGAACGTTAAATGCCATTACGCATTGTCCGATAATATTATATATAGGCTCCATACCGAGGAGAAAATTGTGATTGATTTGTAGTTGCTTGGAAAATACTACGCATATATTTTTTTGGTTCATGGTTAATACAGGATGAATACTCTGTGGAAATAAACAAGAAGAGAGGTTTTGGAAATGAAAAAAATGTTTTTATTTTTTTTGTTAACAGCTTCCGTAATACTTATTGCATTTGAGCAGCGATTAGTGGGAACATGGACAAGTTAGCATGATGGCTCAACTTTTACTTTTAACGCAAATGGAACCGTGTCAGGTTTTAGATTTGCAAATGTACTTGCGGATGGTGGGTGGCAGCAGCCTACTCATTGGACCGCTAGTGATAATACAATGATTTTGTTTATCCCAGGATCAGATTCGCCCAACGTTAGAACTAGGGCGTATTCACACTAAATAAAACAGACAAAACGACAGATAATCAATATATGAAATTGAATGAAAAACAATACTTGAGAATAGAAAAGCTCCTCCCCAAACAAAGAGGGAATGTGAAAATCGACAGCTATGAAATGCTTAATGCCTTAATATACCGTTGCAAGAACAGAAGTTCATGACGCGATCTACCCAAGGAGTTCGGAAACTGGCATGTTATCTATATGCGTTTTTCCCGTTGGGCGAAAAGTGGGGTGCTGGAAAACATATATACCGTTCTTTCCGAAGAAGGATTGCAGGCAGTATACGACTGAATACGCGCTCGATTCAACATCGGTAAAAGTACATCCTGACGCCTTCGGGTGTTAAAAAAAAACGGTAAACAGTCATAGGAAAGTCGTGCGGAGGGTGGAATACCAAGATTCACGCGCTGACGGCAGGCAACACACACTTTAAAAGCTTTATTTTATCAGGCGGAGAAGAACATGACGCGCCTTGTGAGTGGCTTTTACATGTGATAGCCGGCAAACAGGAAACGGTCTTTCCCCTGCTTATGGACAGAGCTTACGCGGATTTCAAGACACGGTTTACCGCATGGGATTTGCGTTTCCAGGCTGTTATTCCTCCTAAAACAAACACGGTTGATAAGTGAGAGTACAATGAAGAATTGTATAAAAAACGCAACGAGATAGAGTGTTTCTTCCGCAGGTTAAAATCTTTCAGAGCTGTTTTTACCCGTTATGATAAACTTGATATTATTTTCTCGGCTTCCGTTCTTTTCGCCTCTATCATTATTTTTTTACGTTGTGTGAACACGCCCTAGCTGTGTTTTCTTAACTTACCTAAATATTTACCCTGTAAGGAATTAACATTGTTGGTTCGGTATTCGCAAAGTACCAGAAAATCGGTGTTATCAACTATGACATCAATTTACTAAACTACAGGGATTTGCGTATGCATAACGATTTAACTCTGTTTTCGAGGGTTGTTTCGAGCGAGAAAATGCTGGTTTATTATTACACTTATGATGAAAATGGCAACCTTAGGACCGTGAGACAACCAGCCGGCATTTGCGAACGGTTCAATAAAACATACAAGGGATGAATTTACTTTATTGTGTTCCGGAAAATAGTTTACCGTAACATTAATGAAATACAAGCTTGACATGGATGATTGGATACGGTAATATAATCAAGAGCATACCTACATCGGTAAATACCATTACGGGAAAACACCTATGCGGACATTTGTGAATTCAATTCCATTGACCAAGGAAAAACTTTTGGGCTATGATGTGCCTGCCAGACAATTAGCGTAAATTCATCATGTGTCAGATCAAATCTTGGCGATCACACTAACTATTCACCAAGCTTCCTGCCGCATTTTGGGCAAATGCTTTTTAATTTCCATGTATTGGCTTCTTTTTCAATAGCAAATGAAGTTATGGAATATTCTCCCATCATAAACTCTGCCCGTTGTAGTTTTATGTAATACTTACAATCTTCAAAATTTCCGGAAATATCCTTATCATCCAGGAATTTGTCATCACGATATTTTATCCATAAGAATTCCGTGTTACATTCAGGATTAGAACATGAAGATTTTGATATGTAGTGCAAACAATCATTGCATATAATTTCATTATCATTAAGCCGTCTTATTTTTCCGCCGCATATCAAACATTTAGCGGAATAAATTTCATTCATTTTTGTTTTATAGACACGCGAATTAACAAGTCTTTTAATTCTCAAAAAATTTTCTCGAAAATCATCAGGACTAACTAACAGAATTCCTGTTTTGTAAAATGATATTTCATTTATGTTTTTCTCATCATTTGAATAGTTGTCACCTATATTAAATAGCCTCCTGTATGTTTTCTCTCCCCAATCGCTGGCATCGCTACATTTTTGAATATCTGCGGATAAGCAATAAAAATACGAGCTTGTATTTTTTTTACTATTTGAATCCTTCACTAGTTTCTGAATCATACTGTCTGTTTGTTCAATTATTTCATTGGAAGTTTTATTTTCAAAATCTATTGAAAATTCAGGAGTGATTATGCCTTTATCCCACTTGTCTCTCTTTTTGTCAAGGCAATAATCCAGTTCTATTGCATTTTTTGAAGAAAACAATTGAATTTCTTCTCCATGTCTTTCCCACAAAGACTTTTCTTGCATGGTTAATTCATTGTTTTTATACTGCACGGCACAATCTTTCTTTATGATAAATCCCATATCTTTAAGAGAAGCGGAAACAGTAACAAATACAAATAATTTATACCACATATCAAAACATATGCTTTCGGCATCATCAATATCGGATACTTCCTCCAGATTTTCGTTATCAAGGTATTCCCATAATCTATATGTCGCATTATATCTTGGATCAAAAATAATGATGTTTGTCTTTTGTATTGGATTTCGCTCCCGCCTACTTTTTCGTAATTCATGATATAAGTGTGACTGTTTCATGTTTTTAATTTTTCTTTCCAATGATGTCATCGAATTCAAAATATCCTTGGCTTCTTCAAAAGAAGTATTGCTTTTTTTCTTGTTTTTATTTCGTAACAATAATTTTAAGATCGTATTTTCATTTTTTTGCACAGGAATATATTTCTTATCCTCAAGTTTTTTTTGAATTCTGTCATTATTAAGTTCTTCATACAATTTTTCACAACGAATTCGTTCTTCTATAACAATATTAAGAATCCTATCAATTAAAGTTACTATAAACCTGTTTTCATATAGATTAAATGTTTCATCATTGAGATCAGAAAGTATATTTTTCGGAATCACTGTCAGGAATGTTCTTGCAGACCAGTCATTGCTGTCACGGCTTAGATGGGAAATTGCTTTGCTGTTAATACGTTTTGCGGTTGCTACATTGACTTTATCTTCATACGTTTTGATAAACGAATGGGGTTTTTCGGTTATTTTTATCAAATAAGGCAGCGTACTTTCAATTTCTGTAATGGCACTTTGTTCTAACTTTTTTGCAATATCCCTGCCGTCTTTTTCAATAGACAATTTACCATTAGTTATTTCCGAAATTATACCGCCAAAATTAACACCGTTTGGAAATAAATTTTCAAATTCATTGCTGAAACGCTTTAAAAATTTTACATCATCAAGACGCATATTAAATCCGGCTCTGCATCTTTTTGATTAATGCTTTTGAATTAGTAAAATCATTAGAATTGGGATAATCATCATTCAATTCCGCAAGAATATCTGAAAGCCCTTTTTCAGTTGATTTATCATAACCCTGAATTTTCCTCAAAACTTTAGAGGAAAAAAGAATGTCGAATGCTTCCACCATTCCACCACCACAGTTTACATAAGCTGGGACAAACTTCTTTATTTGAGAACTAATTCTGTTGCCAAAACTGATTTCAAAGTGTCCCTGCATTTTAAAATCAAGATATTCTATCATTTCATCAATTTTTTTTCTATCACCAGAAGATGGATTAACCGCTTTTTTAATGAGCTCTTGAAACTCACTGCTACTGACATTAATATTGCTTGATTGCAGAATGGTTGGTTCTTGTGCCCGTTCTTTGAAATCAAGAACAATCGCCCTGTCGTAAACTTTGTCGGTTATTGTAAATGTAGAGTCATCTTTGTTTGCAGTGCCCGCAAACCAGATATTTTCTGACAAGAGCAATTCTCCATTATGAATAAACTTAGGCATTTCGCCTTTGACACTCGCCGCATCCGGTACAAGGCTGATTTTCCACTTGGATGAATCGGGTTCTTCAAGTACCGATAAGAGATCAGCAAAATAATATTCAATACGAGAGATATTCATTTCGTCAAGCAAAATGCAATGTATATTGTCCGTATCTCTTACCGCGTTATATATGGCTTTTATGAAATCAGTTTCTTTATACCTTTTTTCAAAATCGTTGTAAAAACCAAGCAGGTCGTTTCTGTCTTTCCATGATGATTGAACAGGTATTCTGACAGTTGGGCTTCCAATAAATTCTCCAAATTCACGCGGAAGACTCGATTTTCCGGTTCCGCTCATTCCCTCAAGGATTATAATCCTTGAAGATGCCATACCGGCAATAAATGTACGGATATGGGCATCAGTATAATAAAGCCCCTTTTTCGATGCCAGCCAGTTTTTAAAGCCAGTGCAAAACTCTTTAAGCGTTTTATTTGTTTTTCCATGGTTAGGATAATTAACCTCTTCATCTATCCTGGAAAGACCTGCAAAAACTTTTGTGCTGTTTTTGTTATACCGATCTGTTATTCTGTCCAATTCTGTTTGGAGTTCAGTACACTGTAACTCAAGTACCCTGATAAACCGATCTTTATTCTCAAGGTCTGCTTGATAAGTTTTGGCATTAAATAGTTCTTTTTCTATTTTTATCTTTTCCGTTCGCAATGTTTCATTTTGTTGTTGAATTTGCGAATATTGCTGGTTTCTTTCTCTTAATTTTTCAATTTCTGAAATATCAGGAGTATTTGCTAAAACATCTCGTAACTTAATAATCTCTTTATTTAAAGCGTCATTATCCATAAGCAATCTTTGCGGATCATCGCCAATGCGCAATAATTTATTATTTTTTTCATTAATTTCTTTTTGCAGACCATTGACTTGATCGTATAATACCGTGTTTTCCGATTCCAATCTGGAAATGGATGCTTTGAATTTTGCATTTTCTTGATACAGTTCATTATAGTTGGATAATTCATATTCAAGTTCTTCTTTGTCAGCATTTGAAAAAGAAATATTTCGCTCAAGCTGTGTATTCATTTGTTCAAGCTGATACTTTTCCTTTTCGAGTGTTTCTTTTCTCTTTTGCAATTCTTCTAACTCAGTTTGAAACATCAAACTTATTTCATTTTTATATGTTTCTTTTTGAGCGTTAAATTTTAAAAACCTTTCATTATACTCTTTGATTTGCTTTTCGAGTATTTTTGATCTCTCTTCAAAAGATTTAGATTCTTCTTCCACTTGTTTTAATTTTGTTTCCGTATCGATCTTTAATTCTTCCGCATCTGATAATATTTTCTTACGCTGCTCAAGTGCGTCATTTTCCGCCTGTTCTTTTACCTGACTGATATATTCAGCTTTTATTTTTTCCTTTTCTGTTGCCACAACTTTTCGTGCTTCTTCCTTGGCTTCATCAATAATACGGTTTTTTTCCGCTTCACCTTCAGCAACCAATTTTTGTTTAATGTCCACACCTTCTTTTTCTTCCGGTGATATGGTAGTTTGTTTAGGAACCTGAGATGTAACTGGAGATTTTGATGCTGTATTTTGTCCTTTATTTCTTCTGTTTTTGTTGCTCATATTTTCCTCTCTTTATTGATATTAGTTACGGATACAAATCCAACAAGATCCTCGTTACCTTATAGAGAGTATCAACATACTCTATCTGGAAATCATTGTCAATTTGACTACGATTCTGTTTATAATGTCCATACCGATTCCGCAAATTGTAAAGACTAAAGGCATCTTCAATTAGTTCGTAATATAAAGAGCCACATTGCATGAATTTAATATTTGCTATCACAACATTCAGCAGATCGGCTTTAAAGTGGTTTCTTGCCTTCTGCCATTCCCTGTATAAATCATCCCCCCGCATTAAAAAATCCCATTTAATATGTGATTTCAAACAAATAGTTCTTATCTGTGTTTTAAAAAAAACAAAAGGTGTATTTTGCCGTTTGCCTTTGTCTGAATAGTCGATTAACGGTGAAATCAAACATTCAAGGAACTGTCCAATTTGACTAAAAAAAGAATCCGATTTACCAATAAAATATTTATCCATCCTTATAAGAATAATTTTTAAATTATTCTTTATTGTTTGAATTTCTTGATTACTCGATTCTGATACACTGACAGTCTCAACAAGCCGGTATATTTTACCACATACATCAAGCTGCTCGGCAACATCTTTTTGATAAATTATATTATTTTTTAAACTGTTAATTTCTTCGTCATTTTGATGCGGAACTTGGTTTTCCTTCATAATTTCTATAAGTTCCGGACATATATTGCTTGCCTCCTGAAACCGCTTTTGCATCCATGATGCTGTTTTATCTCTGTCTAAAGGTGTCTCAATTACAATTTGACCATTCTCAATAATTATATTAACCTTATAGTTGAATAGTGTTCTTTCAAGAATAATGGCATTAAAATTATCATTATCCATTACCCTATTATTTTTCGAAATTTCAAAGTCATTTGGTTCTTCATCAAAAGGATCAAAGTCTACTTCTGCATCGGGGTCTTCAAAAGATGGTTCGTCTTCGATTACAGATTCATTGCCATAATTTTTATTAATTCTGAGATAGTCTCTGTATGCAGCTTTAATTCTGGTTTGAGACGGCTGTTTTACAACAATTTTAGTCAGACGAATAATGTTATCCTCATTGCAATCCCTCAGATAAGGCATATCTTCAAAAACTGGGACAACGCTGCCCGTAATTGCATCCTGATAAACAAATTTGATCTGCATATTGGGAGAAAAAATATCGTTAAAAGATTCAATAAATTCAAAAGCCTTTTCACTTAGGGTTTTTATGGATTCATCGTGAAATCCGGTCATATCACGAATTACATAATCTCTTTCAGCATAATGAATTATTTTCTCCAGAGTTATTTCATCAATAATTTTTGAAAATTTTTCTTTAACAAAACGTTTTACCTGTGCTTTTTCCTCTGGGGCATAGTTATCCTTATTTTTTCCTGCTTGCTGATTTATATGAACGAAAAGGGATAAATACAACCAGACAAATATGTCGGTAGGAATATGTTCGGGCATTAATACTGAATATCGGTAAAACGGCCATCTTACACTAATTTCAGACATAAAAACCTTCCTTTTTTACATATTTTATAAAAGCGTTAAATATATCATTTTTCGAGAATGTATTTGCATCGCCCACTACAATCAACAAACGTTTTGCCCTGGACAGTGCTACATTAATTCTGCTTATGCTGTAATGAATGAAACCGAGGCTTTCTCCGGCGGTTTGAAGTACATTGCTTCTTACCGTAGACAAAATAACAATATCAAATTCTTTTCCCTGGAAAGAGTCAACGGTAGCACATTCTATCATGCTGCGAACATCCTGAGGATAATGTCCTCTTATTTCACCAGAAATGATCTCAGCTTGCCTTTTATAGAACGAAATTATACCGATTTTTACTTCTTGTCTGTTAAGATTGCTAATAATTTCTCCAAGCACTTCCATAACTTTTTTAACTTCTACTATACGGTAATATGACGGTTTACCTTCCTCCAAGCCAGAAGTTACAGGGATATTAAACCATGCGACATTTTTACTGTTACATATCGAATAACAATTGGTATTTTTAATTGTTTTTTCCCCATTGGTAATAGTACCGTTGTAAAAAGTTTTGCTGATAAAATCACCGATAACCGGATGCATACGATGCTGCTCATTGATTCTGATATGACGCTTGAATTTCAGTTTGTTTTCATTCCATGATTTCTCAACACGCTCATAAATCAATCCAAACAGGGCTTTTTCAAGCAGCTTTCCGTCATAATTATATTGCTGATTCGGTTTTTCGTTGAATTCTCTGGCTTCCTTCTCAATAAAATGCGGTAATTGCATTTGGTCACCGACTAAAATAACGCGAGTTCCAAGCATAATGGGAATCATTATATCCAGCGGATTTGCACGGGCAGCTTCGTCAATAATGACATAATCGAACTTTCTTATACTGGCGTGCTCTGTTTTATCAATGCTTTTGTAAGCCTGGGCACAAGTACTCCCAATAATATTTGTATATCGTTTTACAGTCGTAATAACGTTATCGGTATCTATGAGTTTGTATTTTAACTCTTCAACAATATCATAAAAGTCCTTCTCACGGTTTTTCGCAAAATCCTGAACTGCCGACATCAGATCATCAAACAATGATTTTAATGAAGCTTTTCCTTTATCAAAATCATTTTCCTGTTCCGGTATCATGGCTTTTTTTATGTCTTCGATATATTTCACAAATTCATCAAAGACCGATTCAATATCATCACCATTGCCTGATTTCATTTTCTCCATAAGTGTTCTATTTATTTCATACTTAAGATATTCGCTATCTTTCTTTAACAATCGCTGCAATTCCGCTAATTGATATGCACCATCGTCATTATACGCTTTTATAGTCAACCGCTGTGATTCCAATTTTTTTAAAATACGCTGTTTGCCTGTTGACGGTAATATAATATCACTGTCTTGATTCCTGAGAGTGGATTTTTCATATATTTTTTCAATTGCGCCTTTAACATTTTCATTCATATTGCATTTAACGATATTTTCATTGATAAGTGGTAATTTATCATTGATAACAGATACATTGTAATTAGAAGCACGAATTTCCTGAACTCTATAAATAATATCGCTGAGTGCCTGTGAGAAATCACTAACACCGTAAATTTTATCTTTTAATAATTCTTCGCAATGATTGGTAAATTCAGATTGAAATTTACCAACATTATTTTTGAAATTACTATTATCATCATCAGTCCCTTTTTCTCCGTATCTTTTGCTGGAAATAAAAGGAGGTATCAATTTGTTGCTTGAAAGCTTTTCGACAACATTATTTAAAGCTTCATGCTGTTCACTCGATACATGAATTTTATAGTTTTTGTTCCCTAGCGAGTTTAGTCTGGCAGCAATGCCTTTTATCAGTGTTGTTTTTCCAGTTCCGGGCGGTCCCTGGATCAGCGCAAGATCGGGTGTATTAATGGCAATATGCATTGCCTCGCGGTAATTTTCTTTAATTTCAAAATGCTTTTCTCCAAACATTTTTTCAAGAACATCCGCTGTTACCGGTTTATGCTCACTACCCGTCTGCGAATCTTCTTCTCCTGCTGTAAGCCGCATTATCATATTAGCTGTAGGATTTGTACGTTTATTCAGTTCCGCAACTACATTTTGTCTGCGGCGTTGTTCAATCGCCAAATTTCTGTCCGACAAAATAACAATTCCCTGCTTAGGTAGTTTTTCAACACCATCCGGAATATCAAAATAAGCCATATTTTTTTCAATATTGGCACATTCTTCAATGGTTTTAGCATTTTTATATGATTGTCTTTTATAGGATAAAATATCTTCAATATTATCATGCATTAAACTTGAATCTTCATATACTATAATATCAAAGACATCGTTATCCATATCCTGAAAAAGACGATGCTCGCTTATTTCTTTATCAAATTCCAAAACAAATATGCGGTTTTCTTTTATCAGCCAATTTTTATATCGTAAAAACCCTCTTCGCCTTATCCCGTCATCTGATTTTTGTTTCTTAAAGTCTAAATATTGATTCCATGCAAGAAAAATATCATCGGTTTTGACAGCATCACGTTTAATGTCATTCCCGCTGATTTGCATGGCATCGTCAAACTTGACAAATTTTATATTTCCAAACCATTGGATAATTTCATCACTGCGATTAATAACTTTATATTCCCGCAAGCGTGAAATTTTTATTACACCAGGCCTTTCCCTCTCGCAATTTGCAATGTATTCATTGCTAAACATCTGAAATTTATTGGTAATTATGCCCTGATTTTCTTCTATTACAAAAACACTTCTTCTATCCATAAAAACTCTGTTTAAAAAGCCTATTTCATCATTTTTGATTATTGCACCTTTAGAAATCAGCCTATTGGTCTCAAGACGGTCAAGATAAAAATGTTGTGTTTCGCTTTCAATTTCTATCCGCTGAACAGATTTGAACATATAGAGGATTATTACCAGACTATCATAATTTATTACTTTTGTAGAATATATTGATTCAATATCTTCTTCCGAATAATTACTGAAATTTTGTACTATTAATTCGGCAGAATCGTCATTGGGTATTAGCATAACTTCAGAATGTGTTGTTGTTATTACCACAAGTACATTATTTTTTTTAGTGATATTTTTTATTTCTTTTTCATTCAGTGTCTGCTCCATAGTAAAATTTCCAGTTATAGGTGTACCGAATTTTGAATTTTTCATTTTCTTAACCCTCTTTTTATGATAACCACAGATTTATCATCAGAATTAGTAATAACAGGCCAATTATTAAGCGTGTTCTCCAAATTGGCGCAGAATTCATGTACATCTTTATCCAAAGATTCGTTTATGTTGCCTAAGAATTTTTCTCCCATGATTTTATCAATATCTTCGCTGAATCCGTCTGTTGCCAATAGAAAAATAAAATCTTCTTTTAATGATATTTCTTTAATAATAAATTTGCTTTTTAAGTCAGACAAAATGGTATTTGTTTGATTGGCAAATGAGTTTTCTGCAACGAGGCTTAAATACTCATTATTGGATAAAAATGTTATCCAACCGTCACCTACTCCACCTATTATTGCTTTTTCATTAGTGATCTTAACAAATTTTAGAGTAGAATCACATGCCGTAGGTTTATATTCCAGATTACTTAACCATTTTTCCAGAATTTTATTTGCCAGGAGCATGGCATTTTCTGTTTCTTTCAGTATTTCTATTGCTGTTGTACATAATATTTTTGAACCATGGCTTGAATAAATTGCAGAACCAAGCCCATCTGCTATAACCGCTATTAAGCAATGTTCGTTGTGAAAAATTTCAAAATGATCTTGATTTTCATCTTTACCATTACCCATGACAGAAAATCCGAGTTGTGTATAGTAATAAGGTTCGGAAAAAAACTGCTCTATGATTTTTACCATTCTTTTCTGCCTTTAAAAATTCGTCCGTATGTTCTTATTTTACCTACTCTGGTATTGAGTAATTCAAAGCAAATATCGTATTCATCGCAAGGGAATTCTTTTGCCTTATCAATTGGAACAACAGTTTTATTTTGTTTATGAACAAGTAAAGAATTTGCTGTTATGGCATTGTTTTCCTGCATATTAACCTGTATTTTGATAATTTTACTCATATCGTCAATTAAGGTAATAGCAAAAAGCGCAGAACTATTTCCAGTTGTTCTTTCAAAATGTTTCATATTTAAATATTTTGTCTCTTGTACGGTTAATACAATATCCGATAATTCAAAATTATTTTCACCAGTAATGCTATTGGAAGAATAATTACTATCGGTTATTTTTGAGATCAGAGAAGCCCTATCGGGGACTTCATAAGCACTAAATATTTTCAAGTGTATTTGTTCGGGAAGTTGGCTATCGCAATACCAGCACTTATCAAACTTACCAGTATTATAAAGAACATCCACACCGCAATCAGGGCATTTTATTATCATGTCCAATGCTTTATTGCATGCATCGAAAAATTCCAGTGCAGTAGGCCGTAACTTTGGCTGGAGCTTGCCATCAACAAATGTTTTATAAAAAAGCCTGAATAAATCATCGCTTACAGTTTCTCTGTTTTCAAATAAGTGGATAAATGGATTGGTAGTGCAAATATTTGTACGATTTCTATGAAGAATATAATCTGTCCTGCAATGTCTGGCTTCCGTTTCTTCTTCGGCTGTACCGTTCTCCGCATTATCACCGACAAACGGATGCTGTAGCGTCAAAAGCTGAAAGGCAATAACAGCCGCCGAAAATATGTCGCTGTCAACTGTTAGTTTATTGACGAATGAAATTTCACGATCAATTTTTATATTTTTTTCTTTTAATTTATCATTTAACTTTTTATCCATAAGGTGATATATTTCAGGAGCCATATATCCGTCAGTCCCCAGAACACCAGTATATGGGTCATCCCTTTTTCGCATATTATCGGTATCAATAAATACCAAATTGTTTTTATCGGTATGAACCATTATATTATTGGGCGATAAATCTGTAAATATTAATCCATGAATATGTATTTTTTCCAATGAACTAAACATAAATGAAATTATTTGGAAACGTTTTTTGAGTCTGAAGTCATCTTTGAGCCATTGCTTAAACTCCTGCTCATCTCTCGGATAGGCAAAATATATATCAAGCTTTTTGTGTTCATTTGCATTGACCATAATATATCCCAAATCTTCATCAATTAGAGCTCTTGGGATCGCCAATTTTTGTTTCAACTCGGAATTTCCGATATTATCTTTTAACCACTTCAGGCGATTTAAGGTATCCAACTTTTCATTATCACTCATCTTTGCCGTATTAAGAAGTTTGATCACATAATTGGGATAATCAAGTACATCAAACACCATTCCTTCAGTTCCACCGCCGATTTTTTTCCCAAGAGTAAAAATTTTTCCACCGGCTGAAATGGTATCTCCGGTATTTTTCATGGCCATTCAATCTCGTCTTTGTCGAAAGTATCAGTATCAACGTTGAAAATATCGGGATTTACGCTTACGGAGCGTACTCGAATAGACATAGTTACCCATTCAAAGAATTTGGTAATAGTTCCGTTGTCCTGCGCTTTTATGACCGGTATTGAATTATTGTTAATAAATGCATTTAATATCCTTATGTCCAGATCCTGCCCTATACCCATTGCAAGTTTAACTGCTTTTGATGATCGGATTCCGCCATGAAGAATCTTTAGACTACTCCATGATTTAATTTCTTCTGGCTGCATCGATTCGTCATAATCTGTAAAGTCTGTAGGATTCCCGTCACTGATCAAAGCAATAGTCGGTATATAAGACCTTGAATTTACGATGTTATAATCTTCTATCATTGCGGCAACTTTTTCAAAGGCAGAACCCATCGGAGTATCACCATCTGCTGTGAATTCGTAGTAATCAGCATCATCAATTTCCGATAAAGGTTTGACAACTTCAATTTTCTCATTGCCGAAGGTGATAATGCAAAGATTGATTACTCCCTTAGGATTTTCAATCTTACGGAAAACGCTGATCATCTCCTTTAGAGCTACATTCACGGTTTCAATTTTTTCTCCCTGCATACTTCCGCTTATATCCACAAGCAGAAATACCGGTAAGGTACGGCCTTCTTTCTTTATAAAACTTGAAAAGTCCATTGTTTCCCCCTTATTATTCTGCACCTACCATTTTGAAGTGCAGATTCGATTTTTATAAGGAAATACCTGTGCTTATTATAATATTTCCCTTTGTGGAGAGTCAAGTTTAGATATGGCGTTTAAAAATACATACAAAAAAAACGACATACCCTGAACCGCTGATTAAAAAGATTACCGGCAACGAACAGATGACGGCGAGGTTTTGGTACGGCGAATACTTTAATTTTACGCCAACTTTTAAGATTTTTATTTTCTGATTGCTTGATGTAAGACGCATATCTCAACGGTCTACAGACCGCGAATAAACGTAACATTAGCAAGGGGTGAGGTGCAAGGGTTTTTGAGGCGCTTTTATTTTTACCCTTTTGAAAGTTGGCAGAAAAATGTGGGCGTAAGGATTAGCTCACATTTTTCTGTTACGATCGGCAGGACGCCGGGCGGGAATTGGGATAAACTGCTTATCTTTCTTTTCGGGCGAAGCCTGAGCCTCCAAAAGGCGGTTATTCATTAAAAAACCATAAAGTACGTTATACGAAATAGAAAGAAGGTTAAAAACGGCTTGTAGAGGGCTTCGGGAGTCTTAAAGGTTATACGGCAATAGGTATTTGGAACACACTACGGGATTGTATACGTTGAATTTGGGGGGTCTGCGGTCAGTGATGTCAAATTTTCATCGTTTTGTTAATGCGTTATGCGCAATGCTGAAAATCATCAGCATTTTGTATATGCAGTATCTTTCCAGATGTCATTCCTTGCCACCGAAACGAGCTGCATAATCTTCTTCTCTTGACAGGCTATCTGATAATGCCTTGGCTACAGCTTTTAAACAATCGTCACCTTTGTATATGTCCATAAGTATCATTATAACGTTTGAAGAAATCTAAATCCATCAAAAAATACTAATGCTTACTTCAGTACGAGAAAGCAGTTTCATTAAATGATCAAGTTTTTATATTTTAGTTTCATAAACTATGCGGTTCGCTTCCAATTCCTTATATTCATTATAATGAGTCCTTAATTTAGCTGTAATTTTATTGGATAAGGAAGTTGTTCAATAACTGAAGTTATCGAACAAATCTATTATATGTTTGAATGTTTGTCAAGTTTTATTGCAGATAAATTTTTACGTGAGGGTACTGCGATTTTTAAGATTTTTTTTTGTGATTTTAGTTATAATTGCACATAATGCAGATTTGACAGATAAAAAGCGTAATTCAGATCAAAAAAAGGGAGTATACTCCGCATGAAGTACACTCCCTGTCTGCTGACTATTAAGGAACAACAGGCTCAATTTTAAAGTTACGGACAGTTGCCCAAATTCCGTAATCAGGGAAATCTTCCGGTATTTTTCTGCCTGAATCAAAAGTCAAGCTAGGCTCATCCAGGTTTATATTTGCCAGCGCGTCAATTAATTGTACTTCAATTTCGCCGCCGCTTGGTACGGGGTTGTTTCCTAAATTCCAGCCTCTTTCGACAGTAATTTCTAAAGAAAAATCGCCCGGTTCAATTGCTTCTGTGCCATATGGGCTGCCGCCTACATAGGTAACTGTTTTTCTGTCGGATGACCAATGCTGGAAATCAATTTTCGGCGTGTATATTTTTTTGTCGACTGTTCCTGATATCAGCACTTTCTGCGTGCTTCCGAATTCCGGCAGAAGATTATCAAAATTCGCGGAGTAAATATCAGTTAACTTTATGCTGGAAAACGTATTATAATTTTCACCGTAACCGTTATGAGCGCCGATAAATGCGTCTGAATCATGTTCAAATCTGCAAGCCCGCAGATAAACGGTATCAAAAGTACGCACAATAAAAACAGTTCCGTCAGGAAGCGTTACTTCGCCGACAATAGAACTTATTGCGCCGTTTTTTATCGTGACATCAATCTCCGTATCACCTGATGAAAGGGTATATGTGTCGTCAATTATCTCCTCAACATAACCTTCGGTATTTATTTCCTGCCCGTTTTGCCGCTTGATTTTCATCCCGTAACTGCTTCCCTTTTTCGCGGCTTTCGCAGCGGTATTGGTGATGGTTAAAGTATACTCGTTCCCTGCAAGGTCTGCGCCTTTATAAACGCTTATTTGAGAGTTGTTACCGCTGCCGGTTCCGGTGCCTCCGCTGCTGCCTGAACCGCCAGCTCCGCCGCCTCCGCCGGATGAACAGGCTGTAAATATCGTGATAACAACGATAATTGACAAGTTATGCGACATTTGCGAATTTTGGTAAAATGCAATAATAAAAAAAATTATTTTTTACATTTAGAATCAATAACTTTTTCTACTACTTCACTTACAATCTGTCTCATATCTGTAATAATTTTCTGATGTAAACGCTCAAGAGGTTCATTTGGGTCATATTCTACACTAAATAGTTTATACGGCTCAATTTCAAGAGTTTTGGCTAATTGTTCTAACATATCTGGTTTTGGATATTTTTTACATGTTTCTATCATTGCGATATAATGGGTAGAGACACCTGCTTTTTCTGCCAGTTCTTCTTGCGTCATTCTCAATTTTCGGCGATTTTCCTTTAGATTTGTCGCTAGAACCTCTCTAATGCCCTTTTTTTCCAATAAATTACCTCTTAGGCAATAATAATTTGCTTTTTATACTTGACACATTTCCTATATGGCAATTATAATATGCCTATATGGTCATGTTTTCGAAATTTAGCTAATTACTTGGACGAAATTATGAGAAAACATGCATAAAAGGAGATGCGGATATGAATAAATCAATTAAATTACTTGGAGTGATCACTCTAGTTATAGTCGGACTTGGAATTGCCGCTTGCGATAATGAAAACAGTCCAACAGATGGCAATGGCAATAGTAATGGAAACAGTCCAACAGATGGCAATGGCAATAGTAATGGTGTAGTAACATGGACACCAATAAATAATCATACTTTTGGCAATGATATTATTAGAAGCATAACTTGGGGAAATGATAAATTTGTTGCTGTAGGTAATAATGGAAAAATGGCATATTCAAATGATGGTATTTCATGGACTGCTGTAGTAAATAGCACATTTGAATTCAACGACATATATTGCGTTTCTTGGGGAAATGATAAATTTGTTGCAGGCGGAGTAGGAGCTAGAATGGCATATTCAGATGATGGTATTAATTGGCTTGCAGTAGCTAATAGTACATTTGATCATGGTTTTACTCGACATTTCATCTCTGATATTGTTTGGGGAAATGATAAATTTGTCGCCGTTGGATCTGGTCGTTGTATAGCATATTCTAATGATGGAATTAATTGGATTAGTACATCTTCTAGTTGGAGAGTTACAGATACTAATGATATCAATCAAAATACAATTTCTAGTATAAGTTGGGGAAATGGAAGGTTTGTTGCTGTTGGAGGTGTAGGAAATATTATCCATTCAATAGATGGCATAACTTGGCATATGACTAATAGCCATAGCCTTCAAAGTGGAAGTAGAGATATTGCTTGGGGTAATAATATGTTTGTGATAACCTCAAGCAATAATAATATAGAATATTCTTCAGATGGAATATCATGGACTGTCATTAATTTTTCTTTAAATCCATTTTTATATAGAATCACTTGGGGTGATGGTATGTTTTTAGGAATGGGTTCTCAAATGGCTTATTCTTCAAATGGTATAACTTGGAATACAAGGAGACATAATCTTTATGATATTTTAAATACTCCACTCGGTGTCGTGTGGGGTAAAGATAAATTCATTACAGTAGGACGTGGTGGTATGGCATATTGGTCAGGTAATTTTGCTCAATAATAGTAAATTCCATATTTTATACTCTAGCAAGAGTAATAACATATTGAATATTTAAAATCATGATAAGGAGATAATTTATGAACGAAAGAAATAAATATGTTCATTTACAAGAGAATGGAGACATTATTCTAAGACCATATATGTTAGTTGGTAAAACGGGACCGAGTGGTCTTCCGCTTTCTTTAGTAACACTTTCACGAATGGGTTGTATTTTTCATTGGTTTAAAAAAATTTTGGAAAATACAGAAAATAATCCTGAGAAATGTGAAAATAATGAAAGAAAATATCATTTTAGTAGAAATTATAATAACTTGTTTATTTATGAAAACAGAGCCAACAAAATTAACACTGTTGGTTTTGCTTCAGATGAAATTCAAGATGTTTTAAATGAATTTAATAAAGTCATAGAGGATTTAAATTCTCTATATTCATAATAAATATTATTTGTAAATACAAACGTCGCATAACGTAACAGGTAACAGGAACCTAGCCGCCTTACGGTGGCGTACAGTTACCGTTTGTTATGTGCCGTTTTTTGCTACTATAACTCATTTTTGTTCCATTAAGTTAACTCTGTATATTTTGGAAAAATCACCATCTATTAATTCAAAAAGCACGAGCGATTTTGTTTTCATTGTGTTTTCAAAATATTGAACAAATCCTACTTTTTTATTAATTTCTTTTTTGGTGTGACTAAAAAATAATAAAAAAAATCCATTACTTAAAGAAGCATTATACACTTCATAAGAACGTAGCAATCTTTGCCACGGTATAATTATATTATTATCACTTAATAATGGTTTTCCATCTTGAATGAAATCATATTTAAGTCCAAGTCTTTCCTTGAAAAGTATATTTAATATGTCATAATCACATACTGACATTTGAGGTATTTTTTCGAGAACTTCATCATATATCATTTGATAATCATCATCTGATAAAAGTTGTGAAATTGCTCTCTTTCTGAATTTTCTATTAATGTATTCTTCATATTTACACTTAAAAAATTGTAAGACGAACAATAGATTTTTCATTCGATTTCCTCAGTATTCATTATATGACAAACCGTGCTTCTTATACATTCTAACCTATATTACAAATATATGTCTATCATCTTTACAGAATATCTCAAAAAATGGCACATAACAAAATATATACGCTCACCGCCCTGTTCGGGCAGTTCGGGTTCCGCAAAACACCAGTCGGCACTTTGTGCCTTTGTGGTATTTTGCTCCACCACAGTTTTTGGTTTGCGTAAAATACTGCGTATTTTCCTTATCGCAAACCAAAAACCATCGTATACAATATGGAACGATGCTTGCAATTTTTTTCATTGCGATCTCCTTTTTATAGATTTCTTTAATGTTTATTCCCATCTAAAAGATGCGGTTCAGCTACTATTTTGTATACAAAACAGTAGCTATATGAAAACATTACTATCAAATTACAGGAGCGTCAAGCTACTTTTATGGAATAAAAAGGAGCTATTAGACTAGGTTATGGCGCTTCAGCAAATTTTTATGGCTAACTTAAAAAGACACCGTAAACAATCAGGTTTTACCCAGGACAAACTTGCGGAATTGTGCAATACAGACCCATGTTATATAAGGCAAATTGAGATTGGCAGGCGGTTTCCTTCTCTGGAATATATTGAAAGAATTGCAGGAGCCTTAAAAATTGCGCCTTATCGTTTATTTTATGATGAATCAAATCCTGAAAATGCCGCATTTAATTCTGAATTGTATTTAAAAAAACAAAGAATTAAGGCAATGCTTATTGAAAATGTTACCTGTATATGTTCCATGATAGATGAGCAATAGATTTGTGTTCTTTTTGCGTACCATAGAATTTTCCGCTTAATTTCTGTATGCTTGTGACACAAGGAGTTTTTATGTCAACTATAACGCAAAGTAATCCGCCTCCGAAAAATCCAGGCAGCGGTTTGAAGGTACTCATAACAGGGAGTATCATGCAGATGTTTTTGGGGATTCTCTATGTATGGAGTGTGTTCGTAGGACCGGTCAGTGAATTTTTTAGCTGGCATATTGACAGCGTTAAATTAACATCGTCTTTCATGCTTTGTTTCTTTGTTATCGGAATTTTGACGGGCGGAAAAATGCATCTTAAAGTTGGTTCGCATAAGGTTGTTCTTTGCGGAGGGCTTTTGCTTTCTTTGGGAATGCTGGCTACGGCGTTTTTGCCTCAGAATGTTGCATGGTTAATGTACTTTACCTACGGCATAATCGGCGGATTCGGCGTAGGTTCGGCTTATAACGCCATTATCTGCGCAGCGCAAAAATGGTATCCCAGCAAGCGCGGCTTCGCAACCGGGGTTGTCGTCTGCGCATTCGGAGTGTCAACAGTAATTTTTGCCCCATTAATAAGAACGCTTATAAATCAGTTTGAATTAAGAAATACTTTTTTAATTCTTTCGGCAATTTTTTTTACAGCGACGATGGTTCTGTTCAGGTTTATCCGCCTTCCTGATGAAAACGCTCTGGCAGCAGTACCTTCGTCTGCTAATGCAGCCGGGTCTGCAAATGCAGCAAGTGCGGCATTGCTTGCAAAAAGACAATTTGTTGTAACAGAAACAATTAAAACAAAGGAATTTTATTTCCTTGCCGTTTCCCTAGCATTTGCGACAGCGCCGTTTTTTATTCTTAATCCTTCTTTTATAACTTATGCCGCAGAGCGCAATGCCGAAGCATTTGGACTGGTTATCGTCATGATGACAGGGGTTGCGAATTCCTGCGGACGCCTAGCCATTCCGCTCCTGTCCGACAAAATCGGACGCGAAAAAGCGGCGCTGACTGTGCTTGTCGTTACATCAATTTGCGCTCTGTTTCTGTCATTTGCCCAAAGCGGATTATTTATAGCAATTGTTTTGACAACCGCCTTTTGCTTCGGAGGGCTTCCCGGATTATACTCTGTATTCGCGGCGGATTATTTCGGCATAAAAAACGCAGGGGCGAATTACGGCGCGATTATGATGGGTTTTGCAATATCCGCTTTAACATTCCCTATGCTGATCGGTTTAATACCGCGCGAGCATGAAGCAATGAGGTTCATTACGCTTTCAGCAATGGCGGCAGGCGGCGTAATATTGATGCTCTTTCTTCTGGTAATAAAGAAAAAGAAGGAAGGAATGGCAAGTGCCTAAAAATTTGATGATGGGCAATGAAGCAATTGCCCTTGGAGCAATCCGCGCCGGAGTAAGCGTAGTGACGGGTTACCCGGGTACGCCTTCGACAGAGGTACTGGAAACTGTCGCTAAATACAACAATGGAAGCGTTTATGTTGAGTGGTCTGTAAATGAAAAATCCGCGCTGGAGGTTGCAGCCGGAGCCGCTTTTGCAGGAGCGCGGTCTATGGTGACAATGAAGCAGGTTGGGCTTAATGTCGCTTCCGATCCTTTGATGAGTCTTAACTATATCGGCGTTAAGGGCGGTATGGTAATTGTTGTCGCTGATGATCCGGGTCCGATTTCTTCGCAGACCGAACAGGACACGCGCCGCTTTTCAAAGTTTGCCAAACTTGCGCTCTTTGATCCTTCTACGCCCGAAGAAGCATACACAATGATTGCCGATGCGTTCGAGTGTTCGGAAAAATACGGAAGACCTGTTTTATTCCGTCCCACAACGCGAGTCTGCCACAGCTGCGCATCTGTAGAAACGCTGGATAATTTACCTGTAAATAAACCCTGCGGATTTGAAAAGAGCAGCCGATGGGTTATTTTTCCGCGCCTTGCGTACGCAAATAAATTCAAAATTGAAGAAAACCTGAACGCAATGCGCGAAGATTTTTCAAAATATAAAAAAAATATTCTTTCCGGCGCCGGAAAAAAAGGAATAGCGGCAGGCGGTGTCTGTTATGCCTATGTCCGCGAGGCTTTGGAAAACACAGAATTAAAAAAATCAGCCTGTAAACTGCTAAAAGTTTCTACATTTCCTTTTCCCGAAAAACTTGCGCTTGAATTCCTGCGGGGATTGGATGAGGTTCTTGTTATCGAAGATCTTGATCCTGTAATAGAAGACGAGTTTATCCGTCTCTGCGGTTTGTATCAGTTGAAAACAAAAATACTCGGAAAACTGACCGGAAATTACCATATTGCCGGTGAAAGTTCACCGGACGGCGTTGAAACCGCAGTTAGCTCATTCTTTGGAACAAACCTTTCGGTAACAGAAAAAAAGGATCTTGCGCAGCAACCGACGCAACCTGCGCCGCCGCTGCCTGTCCGTCCTCCGGTACTTTGCGCAGGTTGTCCGCACCGCGCTTCTTTTTTCGCGGTCAAGGAAGCGACTAAGGGTATTTCCGCTGTTTACACAGGCGACATTGGTTGTTACACGCTTGGTAACGCCGCGCCGTTAAACATGGTGGACACATGCCTTTGCATGGGAGCCGGGATCACTGTCGCGCAGGGATTAAAAAAGGTTGAACCTGATACGGTACACTTTGCTTTCATAGGCGATTCTACATTTTTTCACACAGGCATTCCGGGAGTAATAAACGCAGTTTATAATCAAACGGACATTATCATTGTTATACTAGATAACTCAACAACCGCGATGACAGGAAATCAGCCTCATCCCGGCATGGGTATTACAATGATGAATACAAGGACAGAAAAGATAAACATAGAAAAGATTGTGACAGCCTGCGGCGTTTCTAAAGCGGCAAAAGTAAATCCTCTTGATTTAAAAGCTGCAAAAGAGGCAGTCCTCTCCCTGATAGCTCAAAAAGGAGTCCGAATTTTATTGTTTGAATCGCCGTGCGTTGTTCTTTCAAAACCCGCAGCCAGAGCTGTCATAAACGAATCGAAATGCACAGGCTGTAAAATATGTACGCAAAAATACGGCTGTCCTGCGATTAATATGGCGGACGGCAAAGCGGTAATAAATCCCGCTTTGTGCGCAGGCTGCGGAGTATGCGCGGCTGTCTGCGGTCTTGGCGCGATAAAAATCGAGTTATGCGCGATTGAAATCGGGGAGGGTATACAATGAATTTTAATATAATGATATCAGGCGTTGGCGGTCAGGGCACAGTTCTCGCTTCCAAGTTAATCGCGGCAGCCGCGATGAAGAAAGGATATGATGTCCGCACAACAGAAACAATCGGTATGGCGCAGCGCGGAGGCAGCGTATTCGGTCATTGCCGCATCGGCGAAAATATTTTTTCTCCGTTAATTCCATTAGGCAAAGCGGATGCGATTATCGCGTTTGAGCCTGCGGAGGCTGTGCGGCAATTACCGTATCTTCGCGCGGCGGGAAAAATGATTGTGAGCGACAGCGCGATTAAACCTGTCGCTGCGGCAAACCCGTCTGCCGAAACCGGCGTGTATGAAGCGGCGGATATGATTGACTATCTGAAAGTAAATGTGCAGAATCTGATTATAGTAGACAGCAGCCGCATAATAAATGAAAACGCAAAAACATTAAATGTCGCTCTGTTGGGAGCGGCAGCGCAAAACGGGATTTTTCCGTTTGACGCAGATGCATTAAAGGAAGTTTTTCCGCAGATACTTCCGCAAAAATTTTTGGAAATGAATATAAAAGCCTTTGAATTGGGGAGGAAGTCTTGACCCAAAATATTTTACTTTTAAAGAAATCCATACAGGCTGCCATGAAGGGCGAATTTTATCAAAAGCATTTTGATAAAATCAATGCCGGCGACATCAACAGCATAGAAGATTTTCAAAAGCTTCCATTTACTGACAAGGAAGATCTCAGGCAGGCGTATCCGCTGGGATTACTGGCTGTACCCGAAGAAAAAATCATCCGTATTCATTCATCAAGCGGGACTACAGGTACGCCTGTAATAATTCCGTATACCCAAAAAGACGTTGACGACTGGGCAATCATGTTCAAACGCTGCTACGAAACTGCAGGAATTACCAAAATGGATCGCATTCATATTACCCCGGGATACGGGCTGTGGACAGCGGGAATTGGGTTTCAGGCGGGAGCGGAACTGCTCGGCGCGTTTGCCATTCCAATGGGACCGGGCAATACAGACAAACAGATCAAGATGATGATCGATCTAAAATCCACGGTAATATGCGCAACATCATCCTATGCGCTGCTGCTTGCCGAAGAAATTGAGAAACGCGGCGTCCGCAGCAAGGTACACTTAAAAAAAGGCGTTATCGGCTCCGAACGCTGGGGTGAAAAAATGCGCAAGCGCATTGCGGGAGAACTTGGCGTTGAACTGTATGATATTTACGGATTAACAGAAATCTACGGTCCCGGAATTGGCATTAACTGCCGGAAACAGGACGCAATGCACATGTGGACTGATTATCTGTACTGCGAAATCATCGATCCGAAAACAGGCGAGCTTCTCCCTGACGGGGAAACAGGAGAACTTGTTCTTACAACTCTTCACAAGGAAGGCGCGCCTCTTATCCGTTACCGGACGCACGATCTGACAAAAATAATCCCCGGCAAATGCGAATGCGGTCTTGATTATCCAAGAATCGCAACATTGATAGGGCGTTCGGACGATATGGTTAAAGTCCGCGGGGCAATTATTTATCCAAGCAGAGTAGACGAACTTCTTGCGGCGATTGAAGGCGTAAGCAGCGAGTATCAGATCATGATAGATCACCTGAACGGCAAGGACATACTTAATCTTCTTTTTGAAACAAAGGAAAAAGATTCTATTGCCGCCCTTGAAAAAACAGTCGAGCATGAATTCAAGCATAAAATCGGCATCACTCCAAAAGCAAAAGCTGTCGGCATGGGCGAACTGCCAAGGAGCGAGAAAAAGTCAACAAGGGTATTTGACAACAGATATTAAAATGAGAGATAATAAAACGAAAGGAGATAAGCATGGATCAAAAAGTTGATGTGTTAAAAAAAGTTGATAATAAACTGGTCAGTAAATTTAAAGACAGGAGTATTCAGCATAGTATAGCAACAAAATTAGAATTTAATATTAATATAGCCGGCACTGATTTTAAAGATTTTGAAGAAGCGATAATCCATGCTTATAGATGCGGATTAGCGGCTATGAGTTCTGATCAATCTCAAAAGTTTAAAGAAGGAAAAAGCGGGGTTGATCAGGATGAACTTTATAATTTACTTAGGAAAGGTCACTCTATACAGCATAAAGCTGATTTTTTAAGAGAAATAGCAAAAGAATGGTTTCCGATAGAACTGCATGAAGAAAAGAAAATAAAAGCTGTTCATCTTGAATTAATTGAAATGGCTAATTTTTTGGAGAAATAAATCTTTCGATAATTCAATCATCTGAATCTGTTTTTAATCCGCGTCCTTCAGAGCGGGTTTGTTGATTAATCTTGTTTTTGCAGTGTTTCCTGTCTTCCGCTGAATTCAAAACGCAGGAATTGAACTTTTTTAAAACCAGGAGCAGGGTAGGATTCCCAATAAGTATAAGGAATACCGTCCTTCCAGTTTCCTCCGTCTTTTATGTGAATTTTTGATTCCTCTGAATATCCGTCAAGCGGCGTTTCTTTAACAAAGTCTTTGAAAGGACGCTGATTGATGCCGTTTGTCAGTTCATACATGGAATTTGGGGAATAACCGCTGATTTTTATGGAATTATATGTAATAACCAGTATGCCGGAATAATCGGAGACCCCGTTTGTTTCCCATGTCCCCCGCAGATCATAATCAAAAAAATTAGAATTTGATGAATCCGATATCCAGCCTTCTGTACTGCAGGAAGCCAGAAAAAAGGAACAAAGTATAAAGTTTAAATTTAAAAATATTTTTATTTTATTCATTTAAATAAATATAACATACTACTTTGTAAAAGGTTATAAAAGGAAATACATATAAGTATATTTAGACAAATTATTTATAATATGATAATATTAAGGAATTGTAAGAGATGACGATTTGCCTTTTAAGGCAAAAGGAGTGAAATAATGGCAGAGACCAAATACGAGCCTGTAAAAGACCCGCAAAGCCTGTCCCTGTGTCTTGCAAGAATCCGAAAAGCTCAAGAAGCTTATGCGACATTCAGTCAGGAACAGGTGGACAAAATATTCTTTGCGGCAGCCCGGGCGGCGGCAAAGCAGCGAATTCCGCTTGCAAAAATGGCGGTGGCGGAAACCGGCATGGGAATTGTAGAGGACAAGGTAATCAAAAACCTCTACGCTTCCGAGTACATCTACAACGCTTACCGAAACGAAAAAACCTGCGGCGTTATCGAGGACGATCCTGCGGCAGGCTTTACGCGAATAGCGGAGCCTATCGGTATGGTGGGAGCGGTAATACCTACCACCAACCCGACATCTACGGCGATTTTTAAGACGCTTCTTTGTCTAAAAACCAGAAACGGCATTATCATTTCGCCGCATCCCCGCGCCAAAGGCTGCACAAACGCAGCGGCAAAGATTGTGCTGGATGCCGCCGTGGAAGCCGGAGCTCCTGAAGGCATCATCGGCTGGATAGATGAGCCAAGCCTTGAAATGACAAACATGGTTATGAAAGAATCCGATACAATTCTTGCCACAGGCGGACCCGCAATGGTTAAATCGGCGTATTCATCCGGTAAGCCTGCAATCGGCGTAGGCGCGGGTAATGCCCCGGTAATTATCACCGAAAGCGCGGATATTTTATTAACAGTAAGTTCGATCATTCATTCCAAAACTTTTGATAACGGCATGATCTGCGCATCCGAGCAATCAGTGGTTGTTCTTGCGCCGATCTACGACAAAGTAAAAGCAGAGTTTACAAAACGCGGCTGTTATTTCCTTAACCCGGAAGAAACCGAAAAAGTACGCAAAACAATTATCGTTAACCATGCGCTTAACGCAAAAATTGTTGGGCAAAAAGCGGCGAAGATCGCAGAGCTTGCGGGCGTAACTGTTCCCGAATCAACAAAAATTTTAATCGGCGAAGTTGAAAGCGTAGAGCTGGAAGAAGAATTCGCTCACGAAAAACTTTCTCCTGTACTGGGAATGTACAAAGCCGCGAACTTTGAAGACGCGCTGGAAAAAGCAGACCGCCTTGTTAAAGACGGCGGCTATGGTCACACAGCGAGCATCTTTTTAAATCCGCAGCTCGATGCCGACAAGCTCACCGCTTTCTCAAACAAGATGAAAGCCTGCCGTATTGTGCTTAATACGCCGTCAGCTTTCGGCGGTATCGGCGATCTGTACAACTTCAGAATGAAACCGTCTCTCACTTTGGGCTGCGGCTCTTGGGGCGGCAACTCTGTCTCGGAAAATGTCGGCGTAAAGCATTTGCTTAATATCAAAACGCTGGCGGCAAGGAGGGAAAATATGCTTTGGTTCCGCGCTCCTGAAAAGGTGTATATAAAGAAGGGCTGCCTTCCTGTAGCCCTGGACGAATTGAAAAATGTAATGGGGAAAAAACGCGCGTTCATCGTAACCGACCAATTCCTGTACAGTAACGGATATACAAAACCCATCACCAATAAACTTGATGAGATGGGTATTGCGCACGACACATTCTTTGACGTAGCCCCGGACCCGACATTGGGCTGCGCGAAAATCGGCGCCGCACAAATGAGCACGTTCAAACCCGATGTAATTATCGCCCTCGGCGGCGGCTCGGCAATGGACGCGGCAAAGATCATGTGGGTTCTGTATGAGCACCCGGATGTAGATTTCGCCGATATGGCAATGCGCTTCGCAGATATCAGAAAACGTGTGTATACTTTCCCCAAAATGGGAGAGAAGGCGTACTTTATCGCAATTCCGACTTCCGCCGGAACCGGAAGCGAAGTAACTCCTTTCGCTGTTATAACAGACGAAACCGTTGGAATGAAATACCCGCTCGCCGATTACGAGCTCATGCCGGATATGGCAATCGTAGACGCCGATATGCAGATGAACGCTCCCAAAGGTTTAACATCCGCTTCCGGCATCGATGCTGTAACGCACGCGCTTGAAGCTTATGCTTCGATAATGGCAACCGACTACACAGACGGTCTTGCGATTCAGGCATTAAAAGTTATTTTTGAGTGGCTGCCTGTTGCGTACAACGAAGGAGCCGCAAATATTACCGCCCGCGAAAAAATGGCAAACGCAGCTACAATCGCAGGCATGGCTTTCGCAAACGCATTCCTCGGCGTGTGTCACTCGATGGCGCACAAGCTCGGCGCTTTCCACCATCTACCGCACGGCGTCGCAAACGCATTAATGATTTCGGAAGTTCTTCGCTTTAACGCTGTTGAAGTTCCTCCAAAAATGGGAACCTTCTCGCAGTACGATCACCCCAAAACTTTAAGACGTTACGCAGAAGTAGCGGAGGCTTTAGGTCTTGGCGGCAAAAATGACGAGGAAAAACTCGACAAGTTAATCGAGGCTGTGGAAAAACTCAAAGACGCTATCGGCATCAAAAAGACAATCAAGGATTATGACATCGACGAAAAAGATTTCCTTGCGCGTTTGGACGAGATGAGCGAGCAGGCTTTTGACGATCAATGTACAGGCGCGAATCCCCGCTATCCGTTAATCGAAGAAATCAAAAAAATGTATCTTAACGCTTTCTACGGAAAGAAGGAGAAGGTGTAATGGGTAACTATAAACTTGATAAAGTAATCTCAGTTCGTACCTCAAAGACGATCTACCGGGACGGCGACAAGGTTATCAAACTTTTAGGCGAAGAATACACAGCTCCACGCGCAATGTCCGAAGCCCTGAACTTTGCCGCGGTAGGCGAAACAAAATTGAAAGTTCCCAAACTGTATGAGGTTACGCAAATCAACGGCAAGTGGGCTATTGTATGGGACTATGTAGAAGGTACATCGCTTGACATCCTTATGGAAAAAAACAAAGACAAGGCCGCGGAATATCTTGAACGCTTTGTGGATATTCAGATTGATATGCACAAATACAGCGCAAGCTGGCTTCCTCTCCTTGCCGAAAAAATGGAAAGGAAAATAAAAGCCTCCTCTGAAATTGACGCAACCTGCCGTTACGAGCTATTGGGACGGCTTGCCGGTATGCCGAAAGACACAAAACTATGCCACGGTGACTTTAACCCAAGCAACATCGTCATCACCGAAAAGGACGAGGTTTATATTATCGACTGGTCTCATGCTTCACAAGGCAACCCTCTTGCGGACGCGGCTCATACCTATCTGTTGTTCTGGCTGTCGGGTAATTTATCAATGGCTGACAAGTATATGAAGCTCTTTTGCAAAAAGACCGACACGCCGATTCAATGCGTAGAAAAATGGCTTTCCATTATCGCGGCGTCACGCCTTCCCAACTCAAGAAATGAAGAAAAAGAATTCCTTCTTGACTGGGCAAATGTAGTTGAATATCAATAGAAGGGGTTGCACTGCGTTGCGGTGCATTCGATTTAATCGTCGCTTCGAACCAAAGGTTCGCCGCGACTTACATTGAGGTTTTAACCATGAAAGTAACAGTATGTATCGGCAGCGCCTGCCATGTTAAAGGCGCGGCAAAAATAGTAGATGAATTGCAATACCTTATAGCCCAGAAAAATTGCGGCGATAAAGTTGAGCTTGCAGGCGCGTTCTGCATGGGCAAATGCCAAACAGGCGTTTCCGTTACAGTAGACGATGCGTACCACTCACTCAAACCGGAAAATACTAAAAAATTTTTTGAGGAACAAGTCGCGAAAAAGCTGAAATGATGTTGTTCGAAAACTTCAGTTTTAGAACAACTTCCTATTAATAACGCATTTTTGCAGGGTTTTAACCCGAAAAAATGCAAGGACTGTGAGAGAACCAATAGGGTTCTCGAACAAGTCCAAGGGAAGCGGGTATGGACAAAATTACTGTCTGCATGGGGAGTTCCTGTTTCGGCAAGGGAAATCAGGCAACCGCCGAAGCGGTTACGCAGTTTATCGAAGAGCATAAGCTCGAAGATAAAATAGAAGTCGCAGGCTGCCTATGCAGTGGCAATTGCGCCAAAGGTCCCAATATAATGATCAATGACAAACTTATATCGGGCGTTTCGGAGCAGAGCATAGGCGCAGTTGTCGCGAAAGAACTGGAGCTTGTGTTATGAGTCTTTTAAAGAGAAAAGCGCCGGTTCATACGGTATATGAAAAATGTCTTGACTGTTACAAGTGTATCCGCATGTGCCCCGTGAAGGCTATAAAAGTTGTAAAGGGACAGGCGCATATAATGTACGACCGCTGTATTTGCTGCGGGCGCTGCGTAACTAACTGCCCCACTCAGGCAAAGCGTTACCGCAGCGATGTTGAAACCGTAAAGCTGCTAATTTCCGGGAACAAAAAGGTGGTAGTTTCTCTCGCGCCTTCATTTGTTTCAGATCTTCCCGGCTGGACAAGTCAAACAATTATCGCTGCCCTTAAAAAACTTGGCATTCATGCCGTTTCAGAAACTGCGCTTGGCGCGGATTTTCTTTCCGCCCAAATTGCGAAAGACCTTGGGTCGCAAGATATTATAAATGGCGGCGATAAACCCCGCTTTATGATCTCCTCTGCTTGCCCTTCCATCGTCGCTTTTATAAAACTTTATAAACCGGAACTTGCTCCTTTTGTTTCTCCCCACGCGTCGCCGTTATTGACACACGCCCGCTTCCTTCATTCCCGCTACGGAAATGACACCGCAGTAGTGTTTATCGGTCCCTGCTTTGCAAAAAAGCAAGAGGCTGATCTCTATGAAAATGACATTGACGTCGCGATTACATTTCAGGAATTGGACGAATGGCTGCAAAAAGAGCGCATAACACCTGAAAGCGTTGCAAGCCTGGTTACACCCGATTGTGTTTTCCAGCCTCGCCGAAGCGCAAAGGGCGCGTTCTTCCCGATTGAAGGCGGAGAGATAACCGCCTTTGGCGCCTACATATCAAAAGCCGCCTCGGATACCGGGCAAAAAATTAATACCGTTACTGCGTCCGGTATCAGCGTTGTACAAAAAATTTTATCAGGGTTCAAAGTTGATTCCCTTGAAAAACCACTGTTTCTGGAACTCTTGGCATGTACCGGCGGCTGCATTAATGGTCCCGGTGTATCAAGCGCAGTTACGGGAATTATCCGCAGTACAAAACTTCGAGATTACGCCGGCACAGCGGACGACACCCTCGATGACTCCACTCTTTCGATGTCTCCTTCGGTTGAAGCGAACTACCCTCTTTGCGCTCTGCCGCATAATATTTATTCGGAACAGGAGATTTCAGATGCGCTCCAGCTGGTTGGCAAGTCAAACATTGACGATCGCCGTAACTGCGGAAGCTGCGGTTATGACACCTGCCGTGATCTGGCAGTAGCGCTTCTTAACGGCTGGGCGGAAAAATCTATGTGCGCTTCGTACATGCGAAAACTTGCAAGCCAAACAGCTAACGGCATTATGAAATCAACTCCATCAGGAGCGGTCATAGTAAACAAAGAACTACAAATTATCGATTGTAATGAACCCTTTGCCAGAATTATGGGAGAGGAAACAGAAAAATTATATGCCGACATACCGGGTTTAGAGGGAGCAGACTTAACTAAAATCGCGCCCTTTGCGTCGCATTTTAAAACTGTTATAGAATTGAACGGTCCAGACCAGGTACAGTGCGATATCAGAGAAGGCAAAAAAATATTCCATATAAAAGTATTTGCTATCGAGAAAGGCGAAACTGCGGCAGGCATTGTGGACGACATCACAGAGCCAAGAGTGCGCATTGACAAGACTGTCGAACGGGCGCAGGAAGTAATAAAAAAGAACGCCGCCGTTACACAGCAAATCGCATTCCTGCTGGGCGAAAACGCTGCGGAATCGGAAGCTATCTTAAACTCCATCATCGAATCGTACACTACAGAAGAGGAAGAGCACGATGCCTGAAACATCGGTAGCCGAAGGTTCCCGCGGCAGCTTAACCGATAACGCCGCCAACTTAATGATCAAAGATACCTTCATTGAGGTTGAGTACTCCCAGCTATGCAAACACAAACAAAGC
>Ga0209755_10001792_pt1 | contig 31807 bp, 28 predicted proteins | sample TergutCo191P1_FD_187301 | JGI IMG/M metagenome (GOLD analysis project Ga0209755, IMG submission 187301) | Cornitermes sp. P1 segment gut microbial communities from Petit-Saut dam, French Guiana - Co191P1 (SPAdes) (version 2) | ecosystem: Host-associated > Arthropoda: Insects > Digestive system... | reverse complement strand
TAAAAACGCTTTCCGCGTTACGCACCAGATTTTTGTGCATAATATCGCGCATAAAAAAGTTGCTTAAATATATCATTGCCGCAAACACGAATACAGTAAAAATCATCTGTAAATATAACGGGCGGCTTGGCAAAACTTTCATCCTAAATCCCCTCTACCTTACTTTTCACTCAAAAAGTATTATACTATAATATACGAAAAATTACGATCAATTTTTAGTATAATCGCTGTAAACGATGATTTTTGCCGCGGAGGTGTATGGTGTCAATTTCATTATTCGGACGCTCCTTTCTCACACTACTGGATTTTTCTCCTGAGGAAATCCGGTATTTGTTGGATCTTTCAAAAAAAGTTAAAAACGAGTCAAAAAAAGGTAAAGTATTACGCCGTTTTGAAGGAAAAACGCTTGCTCTGTTATTCGAAAAACGTTCCACACGCACAAGGTGCGCTTTTGAAACCGCTTTCGGCGAAGAAGGCGGTCATCCCGTTTTTTTATCGACAGCGGATATTCAGTTAGGCGGAAAAGAATCTTTAGAAGACACAGCGCGCGTTCTCGGCAGAATGTTCAGCGCGATTCAGTTCAGAGGGTTTAAGCAGGAAACCGTCGAGACTCTCGCGAAATATTCGGGAGTTCCCGTTTATAACGGGCTTACCGATCTGTATCACCCGACACAGGCGCTGGCGGATTTTCTAACGCTGGAAGAAAACTTCGGATCGATGAAAGGACGAACCTTCTGCTATATCGGAGACGGACGCAATAATGTCGCGCGTTCCCTCATGGTAATCAGCGCGAAGTTAGGTGCTAATTTTACGGTGATAACTCCTCCCGAACTCAATCCTGATGATGATCTTCGCGGAAAAATTTCCCCGCTTGCGGAAAAATCAGGCGCAGTAATCACAGTCACTTCCGATATAAACGCCGTCAAAGGCGCGAACGCTCTGTACACCGATGTTTGGATTTCGATGGGTGAAGAAGATAAACGCGATGAGCGCGTGCGGCTTTTAAGTCCGTATCAGGTAAATCAAAAATTGATGGATCGGACAGAGAAAAGCGATTGTATTTTCCTCCACTGTCTTCCTGCTGTTAAAGGCGAAGAAGTTACAGCCGATGTGATCGACGGCGTTCAAAGCAGGGCATGGGATCAGGCGGAGAATCGAAAGCACACAATAAAAGCGGTAATGCTCGCGACGTTGGTAAAATAATGGGAATATTTGACCGGTTAGGCAGCGTTATTAACAGCTACTTCAATGATTTCACAGAACAGACAAACCGCCGTTTTAGAACGCCGTCTCAATCATCGTCAGGCGATCCGGATTTTGACGCCGCTTACGAAGAGCTTGATGATTTTTTAAACAACAGAGAACCGCGTTCGAATTACAGGTGGTCGGATAACGAAGAACCAAACAATTCACGAGCCGGAGCATCGGGCGGCGGAACAAGTTCCTCATCAAGACGATCTTCGTCAGATCCAAATCAACCGCCCGAAGAGTTACGTGACGATTTTGAAAAACTCGGCGTTCCGTTCGGCGCAGATGAAGAAACATGCAAAGCCGCGTACAAAAAATTGATGAAGATACACCACCCCGACCGCCACACGAGTCATCCTGAAAATTTTAAAAAAGCGACTGAAAGATCCGCGAGAATCAACGCCGCGTGGGATCGTATAAATAAATGGCGGCAGGAAAAATAGGAAACACATGAACACTTCATTAAAAATTTATACAGACGGCGGCTGTTCCGGAAACCCGGGTCCAGGCGGCTGGGCTTATGTTTTTGTTACGCAAACATTTCAGGGCGCCGAGGTAATCGCTAAAAATAACGGCGGAGAAAAAAATACAACCAACAACAGAATGGAACTAACCGCCGTAATCGAAGCGCTGCGCGAGCTTAAAATTAAGAATGATTTGCCGCGTCAGGCAACAGTTATCACAGACTCCCAATATGTGCAAAAAGGCATCACAGAATGGATAATAACATGGAAACGCAATTCATGGCGAACCAGCGATAAAAAACCTGTCAAGAATCAGGATTTGTGGCTTGCGCTTGACGCTCTCGCGAACGAATTCCTGCTGCAATGGGAATGGGTCAAAGGACACGCGGGAAACGAATACAACGAGTTATGCGACATCATGACGCAGGAAGCGATCGCGGAAATAAATTGATACTTACTCTATATTAATAATCTTTATGTTCCGCAATTCGCGTCTTATTCCCGCAGACCGTCCGTTCGCGAATTTTAATTCTCTTACCGATTCCACGCCTTCCACGGTTACTGTACGGTGCTGGAGATCGTGAAGTTTATTCTTCTCTTCTTTAACGATGTACCACATATACTCCATACCTGAAATAACAATTTCCGAAAAAAGAGACGGTCCTACGAGGCGCACTACGCCTGTTACCTGCACTTTTTCAACATCCTTTTCTTTATTTCCGCCTGCAAACATCAATACAGAAGCAAACAGAAACAAAATAACAAATATTTTCCGTATCATAAATTACCTTATTCACTGTCACCTAACAGTCTTCTCGCATTAATCAGCAGATCTTTGTTAAACCTATCACGTCCTAATAAATCACGGGCATCAATTTTGACAGGTCCTGATATTTCGGACATTACAGAGCGTCCGGTTGAAATGCTGGTAATGGGAGTTCCGGTTGTTGCTCCGTTTTCTACACTGCCTTTATTATTAGTATTACTGTTAAATGTAAGCAAAACGCTGCCTTGTGTATAATTATTTACCAAGTTTTTATTATTGATATAGACATTTTTAATATTCGCGCCTTGTCCTATCAGAGTCGGATTTGAATTTGCTTTACTGTAAACGCCTTCACCGGGAGCAAGTAAAACTCTACTTGCGATTGATGCTGATGCCGGAGCAGGCGCTTTTACTGTCATTAAAGCTTCATCGCTCCCGTATCCATAAGAACTATTCGGATCATTTATATAATTAGCAGCAAGCCATGTTTCCAGTAATGATTCCCAATATTGGTAATTAGGTTTCATTGCATTAACAACAGCATTGTAATCACTGTATTCAGAAGATATTATATCTTTGTAAACACCGGGTTTTCCATGTATTCGTAACCATTGAAAAAACAAATAGACGGTTGAATAATCATCAAGCACTGAATTATTATTACCCCATACAAAAAAATTATTTCCGCGATCTATACGTCCGTTGCCGCCGCCGTTTTTATTAAACCATTCTATCCGACTAGCTGAATGTTCATCCGAAGTAATATATTCTGCGGCAGCCGAAAGACCTTCATCAACCCACGTATCCATATAACCAATACTTATTAGTTTTCCTTCATTATCGTAATCCATTCTATTCACTAAGGTTGTAGCAAAATTCATCATATGCTGCATTTCATGCGCAAGCGTACCATAAGCTTCTTCAATCTTTGTTAATTTATTATTAGAATCAAACATACTTGGATTTGTATCAATATAAATTATATTCTTTTTATTTGAACCATTTGTTTCTATAAAATCAGCAGGTAAAAAATAACCTGCTGTATAGGAGCGGTCATTAGAACCGAAATTATCTTTTATATCTAAAAGAAGTATGCATAATTTTCCATTTCCATCAACAAACCAACTAGCAAATTCCATTATATTATTAAAATTATATGTATCACCGCCATCCTCAAAAACGAAAGGCGAAAGACTAAAGTTCGCGATCATCTTTGGATAAATAACATTATCAAAGTGATTCTTAATTTGCGCTGCCTGATCTGTTGTTATGCCGCAGTTTTTTTCAACCCATACCTCGCAATGGTTACCGGATGCAAAGAGATCTGCGCTAACCCTGTAGAAATTATCACTTTTCATATTAATTGCCCAGAAATTTCCGTAATCAGGATCTCCTTCATACCATGTACCACTGCCTTTTCCTTTGTTAAGACCAAACAGATCACCTAACAAATCACACGATGATAACAAGACAATTACAAAAATACATACCAACCCTAATAACTTCTTCATAACTTCCCCCTTCTTCGCTATGGTTTAACTTCCATGGCAGTGTTTATATTTTTTACCGCTGCCGCACGGGCACGGATCATTACGACCAACTTTTGGCTGAGCGCGTACTACAGTCGCGTTTTGCGGGCGGCTTGCCCTGTCCATCGGCGAACCGGAAGACGATGATGCTTGAGCGTTTCCGCCGAAATTCCCGCCGCTGAAAGAAGCCATGCTGCTGTGACTCGCGCTCACTGATGTTCCGGCAGAACGGCTTACAGATCGGCGCGGACCGTCTTCGTTTATTTGAATACGAATTAGGTGCAAACGAGACGCGATTTCATGCCGAATTTCATCTAACATTTTGTCGAATATTCTAAAACCTTCGAGCTTGTATTCTACGAGAGGATTTTTTTGCGCGTAATGCCGGAGATACACGGCTTCGCGCAGGGCTTCCATGTTTTCAAGATGATCCAGCCATTTACGATCGATAGCGTGAAGGTAATTATCGCGTATAATTAAACTTAAATAGTCATTGCCGATTAACGCCTCTTTATCATCCATATCTTTTTCAAGATCGGCGATAACTTGTTTTTCAACATTATCAATATTTTTTATATCCGAGCCGGCGTTTACGGAAAGATTATAACCGAATTTAGCGCGCAGCTGATCTTTTAAAGAATTTAGCGCGATATTTACATCGTTTCTTGATGACGCGTTATAATCATCGATCATGTCGTTGACCATGGCAGCAGTAGCGTTATTCACGCGCTGTTTCAGCTCTTTATCTAAAAGTATCGCGTCACGCTGTTCATAAATAAATTTACGCTGCTGATTTAACACGTCATCGTATTCAAGCAAATGTTTTCGGATTTCAAAGTTGCGCTCTTCAACTTTTTTCTGCGCGTTTTCGATGCTCTTGTTTAACATCGAATGATTTATCGGCTCTCCAGCCGGCATACCGATTCGCGACATGATATTTTTCATCTTCTCGCCGCCGAATAAGCGCATTAATTCGTCATCCATCGAGATAAAAAATTTACTTCTTCCCGGATCACCCTGACGACCAGATCGCCCGCGAAGCTGATTATCAATGCGGCGACTTTCGTGCCGTTCCGTTCCGATAACATACAATCCGCCGATAGATTTTACTTCTTCGTAATCTTTTTTCCATTTTTCGTATTCTTCATTATAGATGGCGGCGTACTGTTCGGGAGATGCGTTAGTGCCTGCGCGGCGGCGCGCGCGCGATTCGGGGTTTCCTCCCAGCTTGATGTCCGTTCCGCGTCCCGCCATGTTAGTCGCAATTGTAACGGAACCTTTCGCGCCCGCTTCGGCAATGATGAGCGCTTCCCTCTCGTGGTTTTTCGCGTTTAACACTTCGTGACGAACGCCTCTGCGCGAAAGAAGAGCGGAAACTTTTTCGGATTTTTCGATCGAAACGGTGCCGACAAGCATAGGCTGTCCCTTTTTGTTCGCTTCGGCAATCTCGTCACATAACGCTTTTAACTTATCGGATTCGTTAAGATAAACCAAATCATCTTCGTCTGCCCGCGCGACAGGAAGGTTAGTCGGAATTACAACAACGTCAAGTTTGTAAATTTTATTAAACTCAACGGCTTCGGTGTCCGCTGTTCCCGTCATGCCGGATATTTTTTTATATAATCTGAAATAATTTTGAAAAGTAATTGTCGCAAGCGTTCTATTGCGCTGCGCGATTTTGATTCGCTCTTTTGCTTCGATAGCCTGATGAAGACCGTCGGAATAACGCCTGCCGTGCAGAATACGTCCCGTAAATTCATCGACAATTTGAACCTGACCGTCTTCCACAACATAATCAACGTCAATATGAAAAAGTTTATGAGCGCGTAACGCTTGCGTAAAATAATGAAGATACTCGAAATTTTCTTCGTCTACTATCGCGCCTTTGATCAGATTGCGTTTTTTTAACACTTCTTCGATGCTCGCAAGCCCCTGATTGCTGAAAGAAACGCTTTTATTTTTTTCGTTTATTTTATAATCGCCGATTACTTCTTCACCGCGCGTTTCATCTGGATATTCGCCGTTTTCTTTTTTCTGAATCTCGCGAAGTCCGCCGAGCATTTTATCAACTTCGGCGAATTTAAAAGTATCATCCTCCGCTGCGCCTGAAATGATCAGCGGAGTGCGCGCTTCATCAATTAAAATAGAATCGATCTCGTCAACGATACAAAAATTATGTCCGCGCTGAACACGGCTTTCCATTTCGCGGTGCATATTATCGCGGAGATAATCAAAACCAAATTCATTATTTGTGCCGTAGGTGATATCGCGCGCGTAATTTTCCTTACGCACAGCATTGTCCATGTTTGAAAGAATCGTTCCGACAGTCAATCCAAGATAGCTGAAAATCGGACGCATCCATTCAGCGTCGCGGCTCGCGAGATAATCGTTTACCGTAACAACATGAATCCCATCGCCGGGGATAGCGTTCAGGTAGGCGGCGGCAACTGACATCAATGTCTTTCCTTCGCCGGTTTTCATTTCGACGATTTTCCCCTGATGCAGAACGATACCGCCGAGAATCTGCACATCATACGGACGCTCGCCAAGATTACGCCTTGCAGCTTCCCTCGCCAGCGCAAACGCTTCAGGCAAAATATCATCCAATTTTTCGCCGTTTTTATATCTTTCGCGGAATTTTGCCGTCATCTGCGGAAAATCACCCGCAGGAAGAGCGGCAGCCCACGCTTCTTTTTCATTAACTTTGTGTAAAACCGGAAGAAGCGCCTTCAAGTCCCGCTCATGCTGGGAGCCGAAAAGCGCCTTTATAAACTTTTCTAACATCTGATCAGTATAACCCAGAATTTGCGTATCGGCAACATAAAAATAAATAACATGCTCCGCTGACAAGTAAAGATAAATTAAAACCGAGGCTTTCGCTTCTTCCGCTATAGAGAGTTATGTGCAATGCTCACTGACAAAATGATAAAAATTAGTTAAAATATAATTGATATGTTGCCGCAGACATTTCATCCTATTATCCGCTCATGGTTTGCCGAAACTTACGGCAAGCCGACATCAGTACAGGCTGAAGCATGGCCTTTGATCGAACAGGATGAAAACATACTCGCTCTTGCGCCGACAGGAAGCGGAAAAACGTTAACCGCGTTTCTTTCTGCAATTTCCCGCTTTTGTTCTCAAACTGATAATAGCAGCGCCGCGTATCCTGCTGAAAAACTTTGCGTTTTGTATATCTCTCCTTTAAAAGCTCTGAACGAAGATATAAAACGAAATCTTTTAGAACCGTTAGCCGCAATTAAATCCCGTTTCGAAAAAGAAAATATTCCGTTTCCGCCTGTGCGCGTTGAAACCCGCTCCGGCGACACACCGCAGTCTCAGCGCAGACGTTTTTATATTCATCCGCCGTCGATTCTTGCTCTTACGCCTGAAAGCCTTGCTATTCTTCTTTTGAATCCAAAAGGACGGCAGGTTTTATCCAATGTTAAATATCTTATAATTGATGAAGTTCACGCGCTGATTGGAAATAAAAGAGGAGCGTATCTTTCGTGTCAGATTGACAGGCTTTCATTTCTAGCGGGAGAATTCCAGCGGATAAGTTTATCCGCAACTGTCCGCAATCCGCAGATAACGGCGGAATTTGTGGGCGGAATTGGAAGAAAGGTAAAAATAGTTTCTCCTCCCGCCGAAAAGAAAATTAATTTTTCGGTTGAATACCCCGATATAGAAACAGATATTACGCAAAACATATCTCCGGCGCCTGCTTCAAGATTTAATAATTCTGAATCGCGTTATACGCCATTAATCGATTATATTTTAAGCAGGATTTGGGAAGGATCGACTCTTCTTGTATTCGCGGAATCAAGAAGGAGAGCGGAACGTCTTTGTTATTTGATAAATCAAAACGCGTCGTTATTTTTTGCGCGTAACGGAAATCCTAAACGCTGCGAAGAACGCGGTTTAAAAAGTACTGTTGCTTATCCTCACCACGGATCTCTTTCAAAAGAACTGCGCAGAAGCGTCGAGAAAGGACTCTCCGAAGGAAAACTGCCGTGCGTTGTCGCGACAGCTTCTCTCGAACTTGGCATCGACATCGGCAGCATCGATGAAGTAGTGCTCGCGGGAAGCCCCTTTAATGTTTCGCAGGTTTTGCAGAGGATAGGGCGTTCAGGTCACAGTGTCGGACAAACAAGCAGGGGAAAACTTTTCGCGTTTCACGGAATGGATTTGCTCGCTGCCGCCGCGTTAAAGAGCGCGGTTGATGATCGTGACATCGAAGAAATTAAACCTATCGAAAACCCTCATGATATACTCGCCCAGCTTATACTCGCTCTCTGCTGCGAAAAAGACAGAAACATCGATGAATTATACGATCTGCTTAAAAAGTTTTATTTATTCAAAAATCTTAATTACGATTCTTATAACCGCGTTATACGAATGTTAGCGGGCTTCTCTTCCGCAAAAGAAAAAGAAACGCGGCTTCGCGGAATTAAACCGCGAATTTGGATCGACAATATCGAAGGTAAAACAGGAAAACTTGACGGCACAACTACCCTCCTCTATTCATCGGGCGGAGTAATTGCGAACCGCGGACTCTATTCGATGCGTCTCGCCGACGGCGTAAAAATCGGCGAGCTTGACGAAGAGTTTGTCTGGGAAAGAGCAATCGGAGACTGTTTCGATTTCGGCGCGCGCGGATGGCGCATAACAAACATCAGCGCGGAATCTGTCGAAGTAATTCCGCTTGAAAGAAGATCCGACTTTATCCCCTTCTGGAAAAGCGAAACCGTTTTCCGCAGTATTAACCTGACAAAGAGAATACTTTCGATACTTGATGAATATAATAAAACAAATGATATTGAAACTAATCTGACAGACGCGGCGCATAATTCGTTAAAAACATTTTTAGATTCACAGCAAAGAGCGCAAAATGAAAATCCGTTACCTGACACTAAAAATATCATTTTAGAAATAATAAAAGGAAATGAATTAAACAGGGATTTTTGTTCTGTAATTCTTCACACATTCCGAGGCGGACAGATAAATTATCCGTTATCTCTCGCGATAAGCAAAGAACTTGAAGAAACGGTTCAGCTCCGCATTGCAAGTTTTTCTTCCGATGACAGCATTCTTTTTTTAATACCGCGCCACGGTCTTGAAGAAAACGAATCATATAACAATAATTCCGTTTCTTCATCTAACGCGCAGGAATTATTCAGGCAGGCTCTGCGCAATCTGGAAAAAATCGATTCCGGAAACATCACCCGCGCGGAAAGGCTTTTCCGAAACCGCCTTGAAAGTTCAGGTATCTTCGGCGCGGCTTTCCGCGAAGCCGCCGAACGCTGCCTGCTTCTTCCCAAATCGCCGTTCGGCAAACGCACTCCGTTGTGGATAATGCGCCAGAGATCGAAGCGTCTTTTCGATTCTGTCACAGGCGAAGACGGTTTTCCCGTAACGGCTGAAAGCTGGAGATCATGCCTTGTCGATACGTTCGATATGGACGGTTTTCGCGAACTTATAACTGATATTAATAACGGAAACATTACTCTTTCCTTTTTTGCGTCTAACATTCCAAGTCCGTTTTCAAGAGACATTGTCAGACAGGAAACAAACGCGTTCATGTATGAATATGACGAGCGAAGCGATCTTGCAAAATCACATTCCGCGTCACTTTCCGACAAAGTGATCGAAGAAGCGATAGGAAACGCCGATCTACGCCCTGTATTAAAACAGGAAGTCGTAGAAAGTTTTACTTCCCGTCTTAGAAGAGAGCTGGAAGATTACGCCCCGGAAGACGATCTTTCGCTTAACGAATGGGTAAAAGAGCGCATCGCGATCCCCGAAGATGAATGGAAAATCTTACTCGCTGTCATGCCGAAAGCGTTAGCCGAAAATATTGATACGATCAAAATAAAAACTGTTACGCGAAACGGCGCATCCCTGCCGTCAATTGTCCATCGTGAATATGAAAAAACGTGGACAGAAGAACCTCTAAGCCTGCTCGATCAATGGCTTCGCTATGAAGGACCAATCTCAATCGAAAGAATCTGCTCGGTATTCGGCGCATCAAAAAGCGAAACAGAAGACGCGGTAAACGCGCTGGCAGAAATAGACGAAGTAATCCGCGATGTAGCCGTATCTGTTGATACTTCCCTAATTTGCGACCGCGAAAACCTAGAATTACTTCTTCGCCTCTCAAGAAAAAAAGAACGTCCTGTTATAAAAGAACGATCTTCGTCCCTGCTTGTTCCGTTTCTTGCTCTCCGTCAGGGATTTGCAGGCGGTAACGCTAATTCCCCTATCGGAAAAAACTTGCATACATGGACGGCGCCCGCAAAGTTATGGGAAACAGAAATCATCTGCGCGAGAAATTCTTCCTACGAAGCGGAAAATCTCAACCGCGAAATACGCGAAGGAAATCTTGTCTGGTACGGCGCGGGAAAAGAACGAATCGGTTTTTGCCGTCCCGATGATTTGGATCTCATAAAAGAAACAAATAACGGCGGATCAAGCTCAAAAAAATCCGAAAACGCAAACAAAGCTCATGATTTCAACGGCACACACAGCGCAAAGCGCAATGAATCGTTATTCGCAAAAGTATCGCAATCATTTTTTAACCGTCCGCGCGATTTTTGGGAAATTAAAAACGAAATTAACACCGACAGCAGAAAGTGCGCGGACGCTCTCTGGCGTGAAGTTTGGAACGGCTCGCTCACTTCAGATACTTTTGATCCTGTCAGAAGGGGAATTGAGCACGGATTTATCCCGAAAGAAATTGAAATTCCTCAGCAGAATGAATCGCCGCGCCAATTCGGAAGGCACCCGCGAATCCCCGGCGCGCTGAAAAACCGCTGGAAAGGCGGAGCGCCTGTTCACGGCAATTGGTTTTCTCTGCTGTTAGACGAAGATCAAAACGATATCGATCCGATCGAAGAAGACGCGATCAACCGTGATCGTGTTCGATTATTATTAAACCGTTGGGGAATTCTCTGCCGTCCGTTACTCGAACATGAAGACTCATGTTTTTCGTGGTCAAAACTTCTGCCCGCGATGCGCCGCATGGAACTTGCCGGAGAATTAGTCACAGGCAGATTTTTTTCAGGCATTAATTCGCTTCAATTCGCGTCTCCTTCAATCGCATCAGAACTCGAACAGGCGGAATGTTTTAACGGTCTTTACTGGATGAACGCGGCGGACCCCGCAAGCCCCGCAGGTCTTGAAATTGAATTTCCCGATTACAAATTATGCGCAAGGAGCGCGAATAACAGATTATATTTTAAAGGCGCACAGCTAATCGCAATCTCTGTAAAGAACGGAAAAGAGTTTCAAATCTTTTTAAAAACCGATGATCCTTGCATAACCGATTTAATTACGCTCTTTAAAATACCGCGAACACGAAATGTACAGCCTGAAAACAAAATAGTTACGGAAAAAATCAACGGAGAAACGGCAGCGAAGAGCGAATACGCAGAATTATTCAAAGCAAACGGATTTGTATGCGACAGGGGAAAACTGATTTGCTGGTAATTTTCTTACATTACAGAAACACACCCATCAGCGCATTCACCGCAATCCCAATCGGCAGTATCGTAATTTTCAATTGATTTTGAATAATAATAATTAAAAATAAAACGGGAATACCTATTTTTCTTATTTTAGTTTCTAAATCAACGCTGATATTAAGCCCCGAAAAAACAATATGACTGCCGTCAAGCGGCGGAATTGGAAGCAGATTAAAAATAAATAATCCGAAATTAATAGAAGCGGCGTACATTGTAATATAAAAAACATGCTCAATAAAAACGCTGAATGTAATAGCTTCCCTGTCAAGAAAATAAATTATCGCTTTTAAAATTAAACACAGAATTATTCCCAGTATCAAATTTGAAACGGGTCCTGCCGCCGCAATGATCGCTTTATCGCGGCGTACATTGCGAAGATTTTCGGGATTGAACTCTACAGGCTTTGCCCAGCCGAAACCGGCGAAAATAATAAACAAAAAGCCGATTATATCAATGTGCTTAAGCGGATTAAAAGTCAGCCGCCCCTGCTCTTTCGCGGTAGTGTCACCTAACAAATACGCGCTGTACGCGTGGCAAAACTCATGAACAGTCAACCCAAGAATAACGCCGGGAAGATAATACAATATCCTTTGCAAATCCATTTTAAACCTTTCTTGTTACGCCAATATTAATTTAGCGAAATACCTGACAAGAAAGAACAGACCGATAATTGTCAGAATAGGAATAACAATATTTGTAAAAACAAACAGAATAAAATAATTTATAATATCTTCTATCAGAGCGTTGCCTAAGTTTTTCGCGTTTGTCATATAATTAATTATGTTTCTTCCGATCCTTGTCAATCCTGTTACGTCTTTTTCCATACCTGCGGCTGTTTTGTTTTTTTCCTGTATCGATTCAAGCAAACTGCCGACATTGTTTGTTAAAATTTTATTTTCAAGCAGCGTAGAAACCTGAAAAGATATCGGTATGGCAAATGGTATTATCAAACTGATTAAAACAGAAACAATTATTATTTTATGAACTTTCGATTTTTCTTTGGATGTCCACAATGTAATAATTGAAACAAGCGCGCAAAGAGGAATAACGATCAAAAAAACTATATATCCTGAGATCGCAAGCAATATTTTTTCAAAAATAATCGCGCTTAATGCCCATAAAAGAATATTCGATAATTTATCCAAAACATTATCAACAGGAGAAAGAAATTGGAGCGGATTGATCGACGCTTCGACAAAAAAACTGCCTCCAACCTGAGCGGATTGCAAAACATTAATGACTCCGTTGATCACTTTTAAAACCGCCCAAACGCCTAACACTTCTCTCGATTTTTCTGTAAGTTCTTTTTGAACGCCTTTTTCAGCTTCCATATCGGGAAACAGTAAAGAAAGCACAGGTCCTTTATTTCTGATTACAGGCGCGTCAATATCATCTCCGTCTTTTTCCGCCGGCAGAACATCCTGATCTTGAGAGGGGTTCGCCACTCCAAAAGTATACACGCCCAGAAAAAACGCTCCGCCGCCGATAATGAGTAAAATTACGGTAAAAATGATCCGCTTTGCCATAACACCTTTAATTATAACACAACATAAGGTGACAGTCACCTTTTGCCGATTTTTATACTATGATTATCGGACTTACAGGAACATATTGCGCAGGGAAAAATTTTATCGCCGAAATTCTTGAAAAACGCGGATTGCCGGTTCTCGATGTTGACAAACTCGGGCATCAGGTTTTGGAAATCGAAAAAAAAACGATTTTTGAGAAGTTTGGAAATGACCTGCAAAGGTCTGACGGAACCCTCGACAGGCGGCTTCTTGGGCAAAAGATTTACGGAAACCCCGAAAAACTCGCCGAACTTGAGGCAATTGTCCATCCAAAAGCAAATCAATTGACCGAAGAATGGGCAGCCGGAAGGGACAGAGCCGGGGACAGAGCATGCGTGATAAACGCCGCCCTCCTCCACAGATCGACACTCTTCCATAAGTTAGACCGCGTCATCATTGTTACGGCTCCGTTTTTAACGCGGCTTTTTCGGGCAAAACGGCGAGACAGGCTCTCCTGGAGGGAATTATTAAAACGATTTGCCGCCCAAAAGGATTTCAGCACTCAATATTTATCAATAAACGCCGAAATTTATAAAGTGGAGAACCTTGGATTGTCAAAACGATCTTTGTCAAACTCACGGAAAATTGAACGAAAAATAGACGCCATAATTGGGGGGATAAGATAATGGAAAAAGAAATGAAAAAACTGCTTTTAGTCGCAGTCTCCGTCGGAGTATTTTTACTCGTAACGATTACCGTAGCGCTGATCGTAATCACGCCGAAACAGCAGCCGCAGGAAACCTCGTTTTCCTCGTCAGTCCCGTATTCCCGCGCGAGACCTGCTCAAAATAATACCGGTAATCTGCCCGCGCAGATTTATGATGATAACATTCCGACAGTATATCTCAACGGAAATGAAAGAACAGAAGTTACAATCGCTTCCGACAGAAATGACGGAAATAATTTGACACTCCATGTTCCGATACCTGTACCAACAGAAAATGAATCAACTCGCATTGAATCAACTCCTTCAGCTCAAATTGTTAGAATACCATCAGCAAGCGCGCCGTCTTCAGCGGTTGTAAAAACAACTCCGGCGCAAACCGCTCAACCGTCAGCACGACCGTCAACTACTGCGGCTGCGCCGAAACCCGCAACAACTACCGCGTCTTCAAGAGCCGCGTCATCAGGAAAAACGATAAGCGACTATTGGATTCAAACAGGAGCATTTTCGGCAATCGTCAGAGCCGAAGACGCCAGAGAACTGCTCGCTTCCAAAGAATTAGTATCGATAATCGAAAACCGCATAATCGAAGGCAAAACATGGTACCGCGTACGCCTCGGTCCCTACACATCAGAAAGAGAAGCGCATTATTGGCTTGCAATCGTCAAAACAATCGACGGTTTCGAACAAAGCCAGATACGTCATACAGTAAGACAACAGTAGCTTTTCTGCCGAAACTTTTTCACTTGACCGATATTTACAATTTCCGCTATCATAAACAGACTGGACAAAGGATACTGGTTTTAATATAATCATGAAGTACTTACAGCAAGCCCAATAGGGCGAAACTTCCGGTACAAATGGAGCGGTGTCCGAGCGGTTGAAGGAGGCGGTCTTGAAAACCGTTGAACCGAAAGGTTCCGTGGGTTCGAATCCCACCTGCTCCGTTGCTTAAAATCCTTCAGATTTTAAGCTTTGGAGTTTTGCTATGCAAAACTCCATAAGTAATTACCATCCTTGGAGCGGTGCGAGAGAGGCCGAATCGGGCTCCCTGCTAAGGAGTTGTGCCCCGAAAGGGTACCGAGGGTTCGAATCCCTCCTGCTCCGTAATAAAAAAACCTGAGGGGTTTTGACTATTGAAGTTGTAGCTCAGCTGGATAGAGCATCAGATTGCGGATCTGAAGGTCGCACGTTCGAATCGTGTCAGCTTCAAAAATGCTAATTCTTTACGTTGTAAGGAGTTATCACATAGTCTTTATTATTGGAAGAACCAACATAAAAGCTCCTAAACCAAAAGTGTAGAAATTCTGCAAAAGTAGCTATTTATGCGTCGGTCTTATTACATTCATCAACGCAAATACGGCATTTACTACGTTGAATTTATCAACCCTGAACTTTAGAAAATTAACGGTATTCCTACCGGTCGATTACAAAAGCCTAGACCGATTATCGAAGCAAAAGATAAAAAAGTTGCACTCGAAGTCATTGAACAAATCCAAGATGTTTGAAGAAACTTACACGATTATTTCGGATTTGTTAGTGTTAGCATTTTTGTCACTACGGATCTATTAATACTATCAATAGATCATTACAAAAGTTTACACTCTTTATCTTGCCATCATACATTTCATATTTTTTATTTTTTTATTTCACTTTTGAAGCATAAATAAATTGAAAACCAATAAAAAAATATGTTACAATTTCAAATGAGTAACGAGGAGCGTTTTAGATGAATATGGAGATTGACAGATGATTCGCGATTTAGAAGCTATCCTCAGCGACGGCGAAAGTTACACGGTAGAATTCAAGGAAACTGCTGATAAATCAATCCCATCCGAAGTCTGCGCTTTCGCGAACGCTTCAGGCGGTCGTGTCTTTATCGGAGTTAATGACAGCGGCAAAATTATAGGTACCGATGTCAGCAATGAAGCGCGTTCCAGAATTCAAGATACCATTAATAAAATTGAACCTCGCTTGAAAGTTGATATCAAAGTAAATGATAACATTATCGTACTCACGGTTCCGGAAGGAAGTCAGAAGCCTTATTCGTGTCCTGCCGAGTTCTATCTTCGCTCGGGACCAAATTCTCAAAAAATGGATCGCGGCAGTATTGTTGAATTTTTCCAATCCGAAGGAAGGATACATTATGATGAAATTATCCGGGAGGATTTACCCATTAGACGCAAAAGAGCTTAACAGCGATATTGTCAGCAATATTGATGACGCAATAATTTTCCTCAAAAAGCACCTTCGCATCAGCTATAAGATTGAAACTCTTAAACGTGAAAATATCCTCGAACTTCCGGAGGACGCGCTTCGCGAAGCAATAGTAAATGCCGTCTGCCATAGAAATTACTTTGAAAAAGGCGCAAGGGTAATGGTCGAAATTTTTGATAACCGTGTAGATATTGTCAGTCCGGGCGGTGTTTGCAAAGGTATCACCAAAGAAAACTTCGGTTCGATTAGCATAACCCGTAATTCTAATATTGCCAGCCTGCTTCACCGCATCGATTATATTGAGCAAATGGGTACCGGTATTATTCGGATGAAAAAAGCGGCAAAAGACGCAAAAGTTGCCATGCCCAAATTCGAACTTGAAAATTTCTTTAAGGTTTCTTTTGAGAGGAATGATGAAAATATCTCAATCAGCCATCAATCGGCTGCCAATCGGCCGCAATCGATTGGAACAGCCGATAGAAAACAGACCGTCATTTCGTATTTACAAAAAAACAGTCAAGCAAAAGTTTCCGCTCTCATTAGTATAATAGGACTTTCAGAAGGTCGAGTGAGAGATTTACTTCGTGATATGGTCAACGATGGCACAATAGAAAAAATCGGTAATAATCGATACGCGTATTATGTACTGAAGAAATAAAATAAAAAAAACACAGCAATTAAACAACTTGCCGTGCCGTAAATTCCTGTGTTATACTCCAAACATGAATTGTGTTAAGTATCCCCTCCTCCTCACGGCGCTAATCCTCATCATTCTGTCGTCCTGTGAGAAAGATAAAACTGTCATTAAAGAAAAACAATTTTTGATAATCCCTGTAAAAGAAATCACGGAAACCGTAAAATTTTATCCTGCGATTGTAGACGATATAAAAATGGAAATACTAACCGTAAAGGCATCGGACGAAACGAACCGGATAGTCTTTAACGCCTGCGAAAGATGCTGCGAAACAGGCGAAGGTTTTTTTGAGCAGGAAGAGAGCTATCTTATCTGCCGGTATTGTCAAATGCGCGTTCATATAGACAGCATCGGGATTACTTCCGGAGGATGCCAGCCAATCCCGATTCCGGAGGACGAAATGCAAATTAAAGGCGATACAATTAGAATTTCGTATAACACTCTTTCAGCCAACACTCAATGGTTTACCGGCGGCGATCAAGACTCAAATGAAACCTTAAATACCGGCACCGGCATCGAGCTGCCATTGATTGACGATCACGAAGAATAAAAAACCCCGCCAAAAGACGGGGTATTAACTCGATTTAAAAAGTTTTACCGTGACAGCGCCGTTAAAGCGTCCCTTGCCCACTGCTGTTCCGCGCCTGTATAAATTGACGCGCGTGAAATGACTGTCAGAAGCTGGATTGACGCGCGCGATTCAGTTCCGGTGTTTCCTATTGCCGAAATAATAATATGCATTAAATCCCTTTCCACAATTCCCCACGGACCGCTTCGTCTTCTTGAGTGAAGTCCGCGCAGAAATTCTGTAAGAAGATCGACAGCTTCATCGGTTTTTATTGTTGATAAAGTTCTGATTAGCAAGACGATCATTTCAAAATCTGTGTTCGCGATTTCGTAAGATTCCCTGTATGTTCTCTCAAAGTAAGGATAAACAGAATCATCGGCAACTCCAAACTGCCGGATCGCGTCGATGGCGCTCATGCGCATAAATCTGGAAACAGTTTCTATATTGGTGTTTGTGGGCGGGTAGCTCCTTGCAAAAGCCACAGCCGCGACTTTTGCCTTAGCAGTATCAGACACACGGGAGCGCAACAATTCCTGCCACGCGGTGTTCTTTACGCCTGTAGTAGTAAAAGGATCGTTTATAATACCGATGATAATATCGGGAATAATTTCACCTAACGCATCCATCAAATTTTGAAGCGCGTTTGAAGCGATATTTTTCATTTCCATGTCATACCAGCCTACGCTAACGAAAAAAATCGGTCTGACACCGACAGGTTCGCTTAAAGTTTCCAGCGCGTTGATTAATGCCGGCACTATCCGAGCCATCCTGCTCTTAGCGAGCGTATCGGCATTGCCCCTGTCATTATAACTCTGCAGCATGGCGGCAATTTGAGTGGCATATTCTTTCGCGCCTATCTGTCCTATGCAAACAAGCGCTTCATACATGAGCAATCCGTCATTTATAGTATTATTCGCGATATCAAAAAAATTCATCAAAAACCAAACCTGCGGAGCCGATTCGGTATGTTTCTCAGCGGCAATACCTCTGATAAGCAGTCTTGAAGTTTCCTCCACTCCCACCCTGTCACGAGGGTTTGTAAAGTTAGCCAGCCTATTGATAAAATGCTTGATCGCCATATTGTAAAAATCGCCGATTCCGGTCGCATTTTCATCCCTTACTGCAAGCAAAACATCTCGAAGCTCATTAACAGTCGCGCCGGTTCTGTTGTATTCCTGGGCATAAAACGACATATCCGCGGCTCTCTGGGCAAAGATAGTCGTCCCGGCAAATAACAAAATAATTGTAAAAATAGCTATTCTTTTCATATAGATATATAACTCCCATAGATATATTACTCTCAAATTTGAGAATTTAGCAAGAAATAATTTACATATTTTTTAGTTAAAAACCTTCATTTTACAAAGTTTTCGTTTAAAATGATTACAGTTTGATTAATTCATACGCCTTGCTGCCCGCACCTATCGCTTCAGCATAGTCTATCGTCAATAACCCGTTCCGCGACTCAATGCGTTCTATCAAATCTTTGCTGTCGGGAGCGGCATACACAAGATCAACACAGGCTTTGTCGAGGGCAACAGGATCGAGAGACGCAAGAATGCCGATATCCTTCATTGAAGGGGGTGTCGGTCTTCCGTTGCAGTCGCAGTCAACAGAAAGATGATTCATCACATTGATGTAGAGAATCCTTCCGTTCGTTTTATCGATTATAGATTTTGCGGCTTCAGCCATTGCTTCGAGGAATTCGTTTTGAACTCCTCTCATGCTTGTTTTGCTTTTCCCGCCCGAATGTATCCAATTTTTTCCCGCTGATGAAGCATAACCGATAGACAGATTTTTCAACGCTCCGCCGAAACCTCCCATTTGATGTCCCTTGAAATGCGAAAGTACAACATGAAAATCAAAATCGTTAAAACGTGCTCCGACAATATTTTCCGTCAAACGCTTTCCGCCTGTTACCGGAAGACTGATATCGGCTTTTTCATCCATAATCACAACAGGCGCAATCGCGGTAAAACCGTGATCATGCGCAACCAAATAATGCGCCGCGGCAGTTGCGCGTCTTCCGCCGTAAGCGGTATTCGCTTCGACAATCGTCCCGTTCACTTTCTGAACAAGAGCTTTTATAAGTTCCGGCTTTAAATAATGAGTATTACCCGGTTCGCCCGTATGAATCTTAACAGCGACTTTTCCGTTTGCTTCCAGCCCGAGCGCTTCATAAACTTTCATCAATCCGGCAGAGCTAATATCGGCAGTAAAGAAAACCTTTGGATTTTTATTCTGCGCCGGAACCTGCTGCCCAATCTCTCCCGAAGAATCCTTCGCAGGCGTTTGCGCTTCAGCCTTCCCCGTGCAGCTCACAAAAGATACAATAAAAAGCCCCAAAACCGCCAATGTGATTAACATAAAAAACGATAATTTTCTTTTCATATAAGCCTCCTAAAGTAATATGTTCATTATACAACATATAAAGTAATAATCTACAACAATTTATTTTTATTCATCATAGAGTTTGAAGCTTCCGCTGCCAATTCCATTAATAAAATTCGTTTCTACAAATCCATTTCCCAATTCTTCTTCCCAATTATCACTATGAGCAGAAGAGAAAATATATATATGAAATTTTGCATTACCGCTTATGTTAAAACTAGAAAAGGTTTCATCTTCTAAAAGCATATAAACTTTTAAAGTAACAGTCCCATTACTAATATGACCACCGATTAAATTTTCATAATAGTTATTTGTACTGGCAACACCAAGAAGATATATATCATTATCCATTTCACCCGCTGCATAGACATATTTATTATTAAATTCAAGAGGGATATCATTTATAGTTAGCCTTCCTATCGTTTCGATCCCATCATCATCACTGTCACCGCAAGAGGTAAACCCCAGCCCGATTATTGCAACAATCGCAATAACTCCAAAAAATTTCATTACATTCATCATTTTTTTCTCCTTAGATTAATTTTTATTGCCTATAAATTGCTTAGGAATATCAAATCAACTATTAGACAATTATTTCATTTTTTCAATTTTTAGGCAATTTGTCAAGTAGGTTATGTACTAATATTATTGTTTAATAGGCAAATGAGATTATGACAAATCTTAGACAATTACTGGCGTTCAATATAAAAAATAACCGTCTTAGGCTGGGTCTTTCCCAAGCCAAACTTGCGGAAAGAGCGGAATCATCTACCCAATATATAGCCATGATTGAACTAGGACGGAAGTTTCCCAGCCCGGAAATGCTTAATCGATTAGCAGCGGCTATGAATATCGACAATCTGGATTTATTTACTCCGCCTCCGGTTAAAAAAGAATCGCTTGAAAAAATTCAAGAAACAATTTTGATTGATCTTGAAAAAAGGATATCTCGATCGGTTAACAAAGTAGTGCGGGAAACCGTCTCAACGGTTATTTCCGGATACATAACGAAAATTAAAAAATAACCGGAAACCACACCATTGACCTTCCCCCCTCTCAACAGCTATAGTAAAAATCATATGAAAAAAATCGTCATTCCGGCTCTATTTCTCGCGTTTTTTCTTTTCGCGGAACAAGCAGCAAACGCGCAGGATTGGATTGAGCCGACATCTCCCGGCGAATTGATCGGATTATGGGAAAGCAACACAACTCTGCCAATTTCCGCAAATCCCGCAGAGATGATGCCGGAATCTTCTATCGGACTAATCATCATATTTGATTACAGAGAATCCGGCGAAAAAGCAGGCAATAATTATAAATTAAGCGTCAGGTTAGACATGAGTCGATTTTTAGATGATTTTATGTTTATCCCCGATATAAAAGCATTGGGTTTATCGAAAGACTCGCTTTGGAATGTCTTATTGCAAAACATCGAGAACGCCGGAACGACCCTGGACGTAACTTTCGGAAAATACTTTATCTCCTATACTGTTTCCGAGAATATCAGCGAGTTCTTCACCAAAAGCAACCGTGGGCAGATTTTTATCAACACAGCAAGAAACAGAATATTATTATCATTTAATGATGATCTTTCACAAGGTTTCTCCGATCAGGAAATAAAAGAAGTAATTCTCGTCAAACGCTAAATTCCGCAAACATCAAAAATTCCCGGCACCACAGCATTATTGACACAAACCCCCCATACATATAAAGTACATTAAGCTCTTAATCACACATGGAGAGATGCGAGAGCGGTTGAATCGGGCGGTCTCGAAAACCGTTGAACCCGCAAGGGTTCCGAGGGTTCGAATCCCTCTCTCTCCGAGATAAAAAAACAAAGTTTAAAGAGAATTTACTTTTCATTTTAATTAACAAATAATTAACAGATGAGGGATTCGAAACGGAGCCGCGGCATTGAGGACGCGAAAGCGTCCGAGATGTAAATCGGCATGGATGCCGATTTAGCGGCGTAGACGGGCCGGAAGGAGCAAACAGGAAGTTTGCGACTGGAAGCCGAATCCCTCTCTCTCCGTAAATCAAAATGGAAGCCGAATCCCTCTCTCTCCGAAAGAAATTTTATACCCCCGCAAACCGCTTGACACTTTTTGTAAACCATGCTACGCTGGTTTATGCTCAACAGCAGATTAAACAGTCTAAACCTCGTCGTCATCATTAGCGGCGTCATCATTATCGATGACGTTTTTCGGCGTTTGGCTGCCAAGAGGATTTAGAGTTTTTGAGAAAACTTTACAGACCCGCAGCGAACGCTGCGGGTTTTTTTTATGCTGATTGTATTGATACGATCGGTTTAGTTTATTTTTAGGAGGAGCGATATGCTTCTGACAGGAGCGCAAATACTCATTGAAGAACTGATTCGCAACAATACCGACACAGTGTTCGGTTATCCGGGCGGAGCGGTTTTGGATATTTACGATGTATTGTACAAAAACGAAAAAAGAATCCGGCACATTATTTCGGCGCATGAACAGGGAGCGGCGCACGCGGCTGACGGTTACGCTAGAGTCACTGGAAAGTGCGGCATTGTAATTGCAACAAGCGGTCCGGGAGCGACAAATCTTGTAACAGGAATCGCGAACGCTCACCTTGATTCTGTTCCGCTGATCGCAATTACGGGAAATGTCGCGTCATTCCTGCTCGGCAGAGACAGCTTTCAGGAAGTTGATATTGTCGGAATCACTCAGCCAATTGTTAAACACAATTACATTGTCCGCGATGTAAAAGATCTTGCAGATACAATTAAAGACGCTTTTACAATTGCGTCTAACGGACGAAAAGGTCCTGTGTTAATCGACATTCCAAAAGATATACAGAAAGCAAAATGCGAATATAAAATAGGAAAACCTCTTCAGTATGAAGATTACGATGATGTTGATCTCAGCGAAGCGATTGACGCGATTAATAATTGCGAAAGACCTTATATTTACTGCGGCGGCGGAATAATTGCGGCTAACGCGGAAAAAGAAGTTCTCGCGTTATCGCAAAAAATTTCAGCGCCGATAGGATTGAGCATGATGGGGCTCACCGCGATTCCGAATTCGTATCAGATGAATCTGGGAATGTGCGGAATGCACGGAAAATACGCGGCTTCTGTCGCGCAGTCAAAATCCGATCTGATGATCGCGGCTGGTGTTCGTTTTTCTGACAGAGCGACAGGCAACATTGCCGAATACACAAAAAACTGCAAAGTAATTCACATCGATATTGATGACGCTGAACTCGGAAAAAATATTCCGAATATAATCGAGCTGTGCGGAGACGCAAAACAAATTTTATCGGACATCCTGCAAAAAATTGACGAAAAACATAATAACGAATGGATCGAAACAATCGTAAATGATTTGCAGGTAGACATAAATAATGATGATGATATTGAAGGAAGAAAATTTTCACCTAAAAATATTATCCGCACGGTAAGAGAATTTTCAGCGGACGATACGGTTGTAGCGACAGACGTGGGACAGCATCAAATGTGGGTTATGCAGCATTACGTTTTTAATAAACCGCGCACTCTGCTAACATCGGGAGGGTTAGGCGCAATGGGCTACGGATTAGGAGCCGCGATCGGAGGATGCGTCGCGTCGGGAAAAAAACGGACGATACTTTTTACTGGCGACGGCAGTTTTGGAATGAACCTTACGGAATTGGCAACCGCTGTTTCGCAGGAACTTCCAATCATAATTGTTTTAATGAACAACGGCGTTTTAGGAATGGTACGCCAGTGGCAGGGAATGTTTTATGAGGAACACTATTCTTCTACTACATTAAATCGTAAAACAGATTTTGTATCTCTTGCGAAGGCTTTCGGAGCTGACGGATCTGTTGCGCGCGATCTTACTCAGTTACGCGAAATTTTAAATTCAAAACTTCCTGAAAAAACGCCGTTTTTAATTGACTGCAGAATCGATATGGATGAAAAAGTATTTCCGATGATACCGCCGGGCGGCGGCGTAAGAGATATTCGAATTGGATAGGAGAAATTAGTATGGAAAAATTTATTATCGGGCTTGTAGTTTCAAACCATCACGGTGTCCTGCACCGCATCGCGGGATTGTACAACAAACGCGGTTACAACATTGACAGTCTTGCGGTCGGAGAAACCGAAAATCCTCAATTATCAAGAATGACAATTGTTTCAAGCGGCGATATGTATATCAGAACGCAGATGATTCGCCAGCTAAAAAAATTGCACGATGTAAAAGCGGCAGAGCTTATTGAAGGTGACGGTTCCGTATCAATCGAACATTTATTGATCAAATTAAAAACAGGAAATGTAAAGAACGCCGAAATTACTTCTCTCGTAAATCAATACAGCGGCAAGGTTTTAGATATGGGAACAGATTTTATGTTAGCCGACATTACAGGCAGCCCTGACGCGATTCAGGAATTTATAGAAAAATGCAAATCAATTGGAATACATGAGCTTTGCCGTTCTGGAGCGCTCGCGCTTTCAGGCGGCAGCAATGTTATATTAAATCAAAAGAATCTGGAGGAAAAAAATGGCTAAGATGTACTATGAAAAGGACTGCGATTTATCGCTGCTCAACGGAAAAACCGCCGCGATAATCGGTTACGGCAGTCAAGGTCACGCTCACGCTCAAAATCTGAGAGACAGCGGAGTGAAAGTTATTATCGGTTTGTATGAAGGATCGAAAAGCGCGCAGCAGGCAAAGAAAGACGGATTTGACGTTTTCAACGCTGATGAAGCTGTTAAAAAAGCGGATGTTGTGATGCTTCTTGTCAACGATGAAAAAATGGCGGGCATTTACGCCGAAAGCGTTGCGCCTAACCTGCGCGAAAAAATGACATTGTGTTTCGCGCACGGTTTTAATATTCAATACAAACAAATTGTGCCGCCTTCTAATGTCGATGTAATTATGATAGCTCCGAAAGGACCGGGACACACAGTCCGCAGTCAATTCACCGAAGGAAAAGGCGTTCCGAATTTAATCGCAGTCTATCAGGATTATTCGGGCATTGCACGTAACACAGCGCTTGCGTGGGCGAAAGGCATAGGCGGAGCGCGCGCTGGAATTCTTGAGACAACCTTTAAAGAAGAAACAGAAACAGACCTTTTCGGCGAGCAGTGCGTATTGTGCGGAGGCGTAACCGCTTTAATGAAAGCGGGATTTGAAACCCTTGTTAATGCAGGTTATCAGCCGGAAAGCGCGTATTTTGAATGTGTTCACGAAATGAAACTGATAATCGATCTTGTAATAAAAGGCGGGCTTTCTTTTATGCGTTATTCGATCTCCGATACAGCCGAATACGGCGATTACAGCGTCGGCGACAGAATTATCACAGACGAAACAAAAAAAGAAATGCAAAAAGTGTTAGGTGAAATTCAAAACGGCGATTTCGCGAAGAGGTGGATAACGGAAAACAAAGAAGGACGCAAAAACTTTTTAGCGCGGCGCAAAGCGGAATCAGAATTGTTAGTTGAAAAGGTCGGCGCGGATCTCCGCGAAAAAATGAGCTGGCAAGGCAAATAAAATGAACGAAATAAAAAACAGGCTTAATCTTAATGATCCTTTAAGCGCGCCGAAACGCGCGTTAATGTACGCAATGGGTTATTCGCCGAAGCAGCTGCAAAAACCTCTTGTCGGCATTGTAAATTCATTTAACGAAGTTGTGCCCGGTCACATTCATTTAAATACAATTTCACGCGCTGTAAAAGACGGGGTGTTGTCGGCAGGCGGCACTCCGATGGAGTTTAACACAATCGGAATTTGCGACGGGCTTGCGATGGGGCACGCGGGAATGAGATATTCTCTTCCGTCACGTGAATTGATCGCCGACAGCATTGAATGTATGGTGATGGCGCACGCTTTTGACGCGCTTGTTTTCATTCCAAACTGCGATAAAATTGTTCCGGGTATGCTGATAGCGGCGGCGAGATTAAATCTTCCGTGTATTTTTATTTCGGGCGGACCTATGCTTTCGATTGACGGAACCGATCTTAATACGGTTTTTGAAGCTGTCGGCGCGTATCACGCGGGAAAAATAAAAAGCGATGAACTTGAAAAAATCGAAACTGTCTCCTGCCCGGGATGCGGTTCGTGTTCGGGAATGTTCACCGCAAATTCGATGAACTGCCTTTGCGAAGCGCTTGGTATTGCTCTACAAGGCAACGGCACAATTCCCGCAGTGTACGCGGAACGTATCAGGCTTGCGAAAACAGCTGGTGAAACCGTAATGGAACTGCTTAATAAAAATATAAAACCTTCTGATATATTAACGGAGTCCGCGTTAAGAAACGCGCTTTGCGTTGATATGGCTCTCGGCTGTTCGACAAACTCAGTTCTTCACCTAACGGCATTAGCGCACGAACTTGGAATAAAAATCGATATGCGTCTGATAAATGAAATTTCAGGCGCAGTGCCGAATTTGTGTAAACTGGCTCCAGCCGGCAAACATCATGTGGAAGATTTAAACCATGCAGGCGGAGTTCATGCTCTCATGCGCGTATTAGCAGATAACGGTAAACTAAACACAAATACTATAACGGTATCGGGCTTCGCGGATGGAAAAAACAGCGGCGCGTTATCTGAAACTTTAGCGAAGCACTTTGTTAAAGACGATTCTGTTATCCGCCCGTTTACAAATCCTTATTCAAAAACAGGCGGACTTGCGGCATTGTTCGGAAATCTCGCGGAAAACGGAGCAATCGTAAAACGAAGCGCGGTATGCGAAAAAATGTTAAAATTTACAGGTACTGCGCGCGTTTTTGATTCCGAAGAAGAAGCGGTAGAAAATATTTACGCGGGAAAAATAAAATCAGGCGATGTAATTGTTATACGCTATGAAGGACCTTCAGGCGGACCCGGTATGCGTGAAATGCTCTCTCCTACTTCGTCAATCGCGGGAATGGGATTGGACGAATCTGTCGCCCTTATTACAGACGGACGATTTTCAGGAGCGACAAGAGGCGCGTCAATCGGTCATGTTTCTCCCGAAGCCGCTGCGGGCGGATTAATCGCGTATGTCTGCGACGGAGATAAAATTCTTATCGATATTCCTTCGTATAAATTGGAATTGCTTGTATCGGAAGAAGAAATAAACAAACGAATACAAACGACAAAAATAAAAATACCGCGTGAACAAAAAGGTTATCTAAAAAGATACGCACAAAGAGTTTCATCCGCCGATAAAGGCGCTGTAATAATATGAAAGGAAAATTATGAGTATGCTTACATTTGATATGGTACATTCGGCAGGACAGCTCTTGCGCGATGTCGCGAAAAAAACCGATATGATTCTCGCTCCCGCGTTAGCAGCTAATTGCGAACTTCGGCTGAAAACAGAAAATCTGCAAAGAACAGGCGCGTTTAAAATTCGCGGCGCTTATTATAAAATCGCGAGCCTTTCAGACGAAGAGCGATCAAAAGGAGTCGCGGCGTGTTCCGCCGGAAATCACGCGCAAGGAGTCGCTCTCGCTGCAAAACAATTCGGAATTAAGGCGACAATTTTTCTTCCCGAAGCGGCTCCGATTTCAAAAATTGAAGCGACGCGTCAATACGGCGCGGACATTCGATTGTCAAAAGGCGTTTATGATGACGCGTACACGGAAGCGATCACTTTCTCGAAAGAAACGGGAGCAGTTTTTATTCATCCTTTTGACGATATAAATGTGATCGCCGGTCAAGCAACCGTCGGCATTGAAATCATTGAGCAATTTCCCGATGTTGAGGCTGTTGTAGTTCCTGTCGGCGGCGGCGGATTAGCGTCAGGAATTTCATTTGCTATAAAATCGTTAAATCCAAAAATAAAAATTTACGGAGTGCAGGCGGCAGGCGCGGATAATATGGCGCGATCATTCCGCGAAAAAGATCCGTTATGTGCAAATAATGTTTCTACATTTGCCGACGGCATCGCGGTAAAAGTTCCGGGAACAATAACAAGGGAGTTATGTGCAAAATATGTTGACGATATTGTTACGGTTTCCGATGATGAAACAGCGACAGCGATTCTTTCAATGATGGAAAAACAAAAACTTGTTTCCGAAGGAGCGGGAGCTGTCGCTGTAGCCGCCGTTATGTTTGACAAACTTCCAATCAAAAACAAAAAAGTCTGCGCGGTAATCTCCGGCGGCAACATAGACGTAAACATACTTTCCAGAGTCATCAACCGCGGACTTTTAAAATCAGGGCGATTAACAAATCTTGAAATAGAATTAACCGATAAACCGGGACAATTAATGGCAGTCTCCGCAATCATAGCCAACGAAGGCGCCAATGTAATCAGCGTGCACTACACTCCCGGCGGCGAAAACATGGACATAAACGGCTGCTTTCTCAATATTTCGATGGAAACAAAAAATCGTGAGCATTTGGAAAAAATCAAAACAGCTCTGAAAAACGCAGGATTCAAAATGTGCTGACAGCAATTACTATTCTCTATATCGCCTGGGAAGCGGCGGTATTTCCTGTTCGCACACTATTTCTCTTCCGGATCTCAAAGTAAGTATTCCGCCATTTTTATAACTCCCTCTAAATAGCAGCTCATAACTTCGATTGCCTGCCAGCGCGGGACATTTGAAAATTCCTCTTCTTCTTTCGCCAAAACGATCTTTATTCCAATAAACAAAAACTCTTAAATCAAACGGTCTGCCGGCAGGAAAGACAATTGCGGGTTCCCAGACTGTAAACATATCCGGAGTCGGCAGTTTAGTCCCTTCAAAATCGACTAACCTGACACCCATTTTATTATATTGCTGAAATGTTATTTTAGCGGTATTACCGTATCCAAAATCGCTGTCCGCAAATGAATAAGAAACAGATTTTGTAACGATCTTTTTTAATATGCTGTTGCATCCGGTAAAATTAAAAACAGCAAAAACTAAAATCATCAGCAAAATTATTTTTATTTTCATCACATTCTCCTTTACTATTGATAACAGAATTCGGCATATTGTAAATTATTAAGCGTATTAATAAGAATTTCATCAGGCACTAAATTCAATACCTTAATCGAGACGGCGATATCTCTATCGGATAAATTATCATATGCTTCAATAATCGACAAAATTTCTTTATCAGAAAAAGAATTCACTGTATTTGTAAAATCGTGAATTCTATCCTCAGGCAATGAATTATATCTTTGTATCAAAGTATTTATCTCTGCCTTAGAAAAAGAACCGGAGACCGAAAAAGTGTCAACATGGTCAAATGCATCACCCCTCTTGTTTCTTTCCGCTTGAACTCCAAGTCTTACTGCAAATACTACCAACGCAATAGGAAGCATTGCTATATCAACAAAAGGAAGAAGAACTGCCGCATAACTTACATCTCTAATTTTAAGCTGTTCACCTGTCATAAGATACCATGATAAACAACCGGTAAAAATATTAGCAAGCATTATTATAACCAAAATTACCGCAACTTTTCTAATATTTTTTTTCATAAAACCTCCTTTGTTTTTCCGCATACCAGTCAGAATAAACATCAATCAATACATACAACGATATGTTAAAAACGAGAAAAAACAAGGTAAGAAAAAGTATACTTTTTTGAAAAAAATATGAAAAAACAGAAGATCGATAGTTTTCTCACGTAAAAGCACGGAGATAAACATTTTGGGTGACAGGTACTGTGAGCGCTATCATTTAGGCAGGATTTTCCAATAACCTGTTTTTTTTGATCCGCTTCGGGTGATAAGATTTTGCTCCTGCATTGCAGTCATAATTGTTTTAATAGTTCGCTCAGACTTGTTTATGAGCTGCGCAAGTTCTTTTTGTGTGATATTTGGACGGTATTCAAGTATTTTTAAAATATCGTTTTGCACTTTATTTTGCACTTTATCCTGCACTTTATTTTCGTTAATGTCATCATTTTCGAAACCGGCTGACACTTTATCGGCTTCTTCTGTGCGCTCTTCTTTGTCACTTCTTTCTTCTCTGGTTTTATAATATGTGTTTAAACGTTCTTTAACATCGTCTATTGTTATTTTACCATCGATATTTAATTTAGCTGTTTCGATAAGATAATCCGAGGGCTTTAATCCATCAACATCCTGTAAACCAATGGCTATTTGCCATAATTCCAATTTTTCTTTTTTGTCCGGTTCAGCAAGACGTTTATATTCATCAAAATTATTCACTTAATTATCATACTATTAAATTAAATAGATAACAAGTTGGCAGGAAAAAGAATTTATTCTTACCACGAACCACACAAACCATCACAAACGGAAAATCGAGAGTCTTCTCACGCAGAGACGCAAAGACGCTGAGAGCGCAGAGGAAGAGGAGATTTTAGAACGATGTTTTCTACCAATCAGAGAAACACCACCGCCAAGGATGACGGTGGTGGAAAAATGTTTTAAATCATTCTATATCATCGATAGAAAAAGTGATTATCATACCGTTTGTTACTGTGACTCCGTATTTTGTAAAGGTCTGTCCGGTTCTAGTTAACCTAATGTCATACACACTATTTGTAGATAATGGCTGAGAAAGTGTAAATGTTCTTGACGCTCCGTTAGATAAAGAATCAGTCATAGAAGGTATTAAATCCGATCCCCAATTTGTTGCGGTTGATGCTTTAATATAAACATCATTAATACTGTACCCCGTATTATTTTGAATAACAATAATTGGATTGGTTGTAAGAGGATTGTCAGAATCGGCGCTTGTAAAAGTTAGAATCATACCGTTCGATATTGTAACATTACTCATTGTGTATGTATTTGCTGGATTTGTTGATGTCGCCTGAATATCAAATACCGAATAATTGGATGACGGAATAGGTATAGTTACAGTAGAATAGCTGTTATTTGAAATAGATCCAAAACCTGTTCCCCAAGCGGATGAAACCGATGGTTTAATAAAAACAGAATTAAATGATACACCTGATCTGTTTTGAATTGTTATTCTTGGAAGATTGCTATCATCAGTTAGATCACTAGCGGTAAAAGTAATTATTATACCGTTTGAAACTGTCACTCCGTATTTTACAAATGTCTGTCCGGTTCTAGTTAATCTTATATCGTACACACTATTTGTAGATAATGCTTGAGAAAGTGTAAATGTCTTTGACGCTCCGTTAGATAAAGAAGCAGTCATAGAAGGTATTAAATCCGATCCCCAATTTGTTGCGGTTGATGCTTTAATATAAACATCATTAATACTGTACCCCGTATTATTCTGTATAGTAACCGTTGGCGGTGCACTATAAGAAAGACTTCGTGTTTCAGAAAATGAACAGCCAACACGCTGACATGTCCTCATTTCCTGACCGGTAGTAGATATAGTAGGTAGAATCGTTGTTACCCATCCTCCGAAATTATGTCCAAGTGCAATGCTGCGTGTACCTGTTTCGTTACAATTTTCACGAATGCATGTTCCTGTTTCTTCTCCTTCGGTACAGCTAGCAAGGGTTGTTACTACCCATCCTTCGAAATTGTGTCCAAGTGCGATACTTCGTGTTTCTTTTTCATTACAGCCATTACGAGTGCAAGTTTCTGTCTCTTCTCCTTCAGTGCAACTGGCAGGAGTAGTTACTAGCCAATCACTAAAAATATGTCCAAGCGCGATACTTCGTGTTTCTTTTTCATTACAACCATTACGAGTGCAAGTTTCTGTTTCTGTACCTTCAGTACAACTGGCAGGAATAGTTACCACCCATCCACTAAAATTGTGTCCAAGCGCGGAAATACTTCGTGTTTCTTTTTCACCGCAATTATCATGAGTACAAGTTCTCGATTCTATACCTGTCATTGTACATCTGGCAGAGATCGTTACTTCCCATTCACCAAAAACGCACGTGTGGCTATCGCCGCAAGCTGTTATAACAATTCCAATTATCACTATAACAGCGATAATCCCCAACCATTTAACTGTGTTTTTCATGCAAAACACTCCTTTTTGCGATTAATTTCTCATCAAATAAGTAAAAAATAATCGTTTTCATTTTTGCCCTGTCGGACGCTTGTTTGCCAACGGCGAACAAAAAGCTGTTTGATTTCTCTGTCAGAATGAAAGAAAACCAAAATATTTAGCCTTTAAGGATAATATATTATTTTTAAAGGCAATTTGTCAACAACTTGAAAGCAATTATTCTATTCTAAAAGGCTAAAAGGTTGGAGATATGGCAAGTATCAGAGAAGTATTGGCGAATAATATAAAGGATTATCGCCGCAAAAACGGCTTTTCACAGGAAAA
>Ga0209755_10001791_pt1 | contig 31822 bp, 23 predicted proteins | sample TergutCo191P1_FD_187301 | JGI IMG/M metagenome (GOLD analysis project Ga0209755, IMG submission 187301) | Cornitermes sp. P1 segment gut microbial communities from Petit-Saut dam, French Guiana - Co191P1 (SPAdes) (version 2) | ecosystem: Host-associated > Arthropoda: Insects > Digestive system... | reverse complement strand
AAGGCAATCCACATGAACCGGGGTTGATGATGAGTTTTTCTCCGCAGTATGCATAGCTTTGCAAATGATTGTGACCATATAGAATTATATTTGCGTCAATTTTTTGGATATAAGGTATGCAAATGTCTGAATTTACGAAATTGTGGTAATCATCCAAAAATTCCTCATGGGAAAACGATTTTTCTAACATAGCTTGTCGAAAAATGAGATTACTACAGCATTTATTTTTCGGCGGCGGCGCTTTTTCGTATATAGGTGAAATATGTGTGGCGTACACCAAAACACTGGAGCTTAACCGGATATACAAGTCATCTTCCAAACTGCTTAAAAAATCATAAGATTCTTGTGTTAATTCCCGGACGGTATGGTAAATACCTGCGTTTTGGTCATTTATCATCTCTTCAGGTTTTTGTTCTTTGAAATACTTCATAGACTCTTCTTTATTACCCTTGATGAAATACGCATTATCCATCCCCATCAGTTCCTGCACAACTTCATTGGGATAAGGAAAATCATAAAGGCTATAATCGCCCAAGAAAATATAACTATCCACACGCTCCGCTCGCGCATCCTCCAATACCTTAATCAGCGCAGGGTAATTACCGTGTATGTCCGATATAATAGCTGTACGCATTTAATCCTCCTAGTTGTGCGAAGCAGGGGGACGGGGGTGGCTGCTTCACTTGTGTGGACACAAGTGAAGCAGCACCCCCGTCCCCCTGCTTCACTTCAGCTCGCACCGCACCTCATCGCCGCTCAGCTCAATTGTTGCGTAGGACATTTTACTATCGCCAATGCTGCCGGGGTTCAAAACTACAAACCCCTCGTCGGTGGAATAATACTGCACATGCGTATGACCGAAAAGTAAGACATCGACACCCCGCTCTTTTGCCGCAATTATTATCCTGCCTTTGCCCATCTTCACGCCATGCAGATGCCCATGCGTAATAAGAAACCGCTTACCCTCCAGCACAAACTCGTCAATATCAAGCCCTCCGGATCTCATGTCGCAGTTGCCTCGCACCGAGCGATACGGTATTTCGGGGTATTCTGTCTGAAAAACAACGCAGTCCTTGTCATTATCGCCCAAATGAAGTATAAGCTCGGGAGACTCCAAATCCACAGCTTTGCGTATGGGACTATGATTTCCGTGCGAATCCGACAAAACAAGTATTTTCATTCCGCAACCACCTTCATAGATTCCACATATTCATCATAAGTCATGGCTCTATCAACAATTCCATCGTTCGTGAACTCGATAATCCTATTCGCCATTGTCTGTATCAGCTGATGGTCATGGGTCGTGAGAATTACATTCCCTTTGAAATCAACAAGACCATTGTTGAGAGTGGCGACGCTTTCAAGGTCAAGGTGGTTTGTCGGCTGGTCAAGCAATAAAACACTGCACCCTGAGAGCATAAGTTTTGAAAGCATACAGCGAACTTTTTCACCGCCCGAAAGTACACGGACTTCCTTGTAAACATCATCACCTGTAAAAAGCATTCTGCCGAGAAACGTCCGCAGATAGCTCTCGCGCTTATCCTCCGAATACTGACGAATCCAATCAATGATTGACAGTTCCCCGTTTGCAAAATCCGCAGTGTTGTCTTTAGGAAAATACGCCTGTGACGTTGAAACACCCCATTTTATCTCGCCCTCATCAGGCTCTGTTTCACCTGCTAAAAGCTGAAACATCGTCGTTATGGCGTTTTCATTTTCGCCAATAAACGCAATTTTATCATCTTTATCCATGATAAAGCTTACCTTATCGAGCACTTTCACACCACCAATGGTCTTAGAAACATCTGTGACAAAAAGACGGTCTTTGCCCGGCTCGCGCTCCATTTTGAAACCAACCCAAGGGTAGCGTCTGGTGGAAGCGGGCATCTCATCAATTTTGATTTTTTCAATAAGCTTCTTTCTGGAAGTGGCTTGCCGGGATTTTGACTTATTTGCCGAAAAGCGGCGCACAAATTCCTCCAGCTCAGAAATCTTGTCCTCATTTTTCTTATTCTTTTCCTTGATGAGTTTTTGCATAAGCTGGCTGGAATCATACCAAAAATCATAGTTGCCGACATACATTTTAATCTTCCCGAAATCTATGTCCACAATGTGCGTACAGACTGTATTGAGAAAATACCTGTCATGCGCCACGACTATAACAGTACCCTCATAATCCATCAAAAAATCTTCAAGCCAAACGACACTGCCGACATCTAAATTGTTTGTCGGCTCGTCGAGAAGAATTATATCGGGCTTGCCGAATAAAGCCTGCGCAAGAAGCACTTTCACCTTTTGACGCGGCTCCAGTGCAGTCATTTCGCTGTGATGCAGCGCAGTAGGAATACCCAAACCTTGCAAAAGCTGTGAAGCGTCCGACTCAGCTTCCCAGCCGCCCAGTTCGGCGTACTTTTCTTCAAGCTCGGCGGCAAGTATTCCATCAGCATCGGAAAAATCCTCTTTGAGATAGAGCGCGTCTTTTTCCTTGCCGCACTCATACAGCTCCAAATTCCCCATTATCACCGTGTCGATAACGGTATGCGTGTCGTACATATTTTGGTCTTGCTTTAAAACGGACATTCGCACGTTTGGTTTTATATCAACGCTGCCCGTTGTTTGCTCCATTTCACCCGAAAGTATTTTTAGAAACGACGATTTACCCGAGCCGTTTGCGCCAATTACACCATAACAATTTCCCGGTGTAAACTGCAAGTCCACCTTTGAAAAAAGCGTAGTCCCGCCGAATGATAAACTAAGATTGTTAACTGTAACCATGTTTAATTCCTCTGTTTTTTGTATTTTATTGTTTTATCCACCCTTTTGTGGTATCATAGAATAAACTCAACAAGGGGGTGTGCATTGTGGACGGAACTGTCGGATATCTGGTGGCTATTATTTTTCTTGTACTCGCTCTTAATTTGTATTTTACTTTCAAGCGTGTCAGCAATAGCAAAAAGCGCATCAAAAAAGGCAGGGTGCATCTTGATGAGGAAAAACAAGCCATTTGGCGTGATAAAGAGATTGCCCGCAGGATAGCGAGGGAACACGAAGATGCCTTAGAGCGAGTCAATCTTCGCAACGAAACACTTGCATACTACGAAGAAGTGAGACGCCGCCACGCAGGAGACGGAAAAAAGGCAGGGAGCGAAAATATTGTACGCACCGAGAACACAGTCGATAGTGAAAGTAAAATCCCTACCGAAATTTCAGACTGATATCCATAGCTTTAACAGAGTGAGTCAGTGAACCTAAAGAAATAAAATCAACACCTGTTTTCGCCACTTCAAAAAGATTAATACGACTACCCATATTGCCGGAAGCCTCTGTCAGAGCGCGTCCGGCTATCAGCTTTACAGCTTCTTCCATAACTTCAAGTGACATATTATCAAGCATAATTATGTCAGCTCCGGCAACAAGAGCCTCCTTGACTTGCTCAATCGACTCAGTTTCAACTTCAATTTGCAGTGTAACAGAGTGCCCGTCTTGCAAATTTTTAACAGCCGAAACAGCTTGACTTATCCCACCGGCAGCTTTGATGTGATTGTCCTTTATAAGTATGCCGTCCGAGAGATTGAATCGATGATTTGTCCCGCCGCCGCATCTGACTGCATATTTATCCAAAGCGCGCAGCCCGGGAGTAGTCTTTCGAGTGTCTTTTATTTTAGCGTTTGTCCCGAGCACCTCACTAACAGCTTCCGCAGTGCGTGAAGCCACACCTGACATATGCTGGAGCAAATTCAGCGCAACCCTCTCCCCCGTCAAAACAGCACGGGAAGGACCCTCAATATCTGCTAGAAAAACACCCTCATCAACTGCGTCACCATCACTCACATGGCACGTCAAACTGACCTTGTCATCAAGCAACTTAAACACACGCTCAAGAACACCAAGCCCACAAATCACACCGCTTTCCTTGGCAATAAAGTACCCCTTTGACACTGCCGTCTCAGGCACCGTACCAAGCGTGGTTACATCACCGCTCCCAATATCCTCATCAAGAGCAGACCGCAAAAATGAATCAAGGTCAAAATTCGGTAAATGGTCAGTTTCAGTGGGCTGCACACTGCTTGACTGCTTTTTTGACGTATTCAGAGTGCCTACAAAATGAGACCCTATACTCTCGGGACGTCTCAGCGCCGCTTCAAGAATCGCTTTTGCAACTGTGGTTATGTTGAGTATTTCGAGGTATTCCGTGCTCTCATCATATATAGCTTCAAGTTGTGATAAAATCAGAGAAACTCTCTCCAGCGCATACTTCATTCCCTCATATGACCGGACAACATAACAATGCTCACTCATAAGCCCTTTGACAGATTTTCGGATTGAACGATAATCAAGCTTGCTGGTGGGTCTTTGCGATAATTGCGGCAAACCTGCCTTACGATCAAGCGGAGCGAACGTTTCAGATTGCAACCGAGTCTTATTGTGCGGTAAAGAGTTAATATGTTCCGCAGCCCTACGCCCAAACACCAAACATTCGAGCATGGAATTGGAAGCAAGCCTGTTTGCCCCGTGAACACCCGTATTAGCCGCCTCGCCGCAAGCGTAAAGACCTTTGATATTCGTACAACCGTTTACATCAGTCTCAATGCCTCCCATAAGATAATGCTGCACAGGAAAGACCGGAATCAAGTCTTTAGCAATATCAATGCCACGATTTAAGCATTCACCGTAAATCGTGGGAAAACGTTTTTTCAAAAACTCTTCTGACTTGGAAGTTATGTCGATAAAAACATGACTCTCACCTGACTTGCGAAGCTCCGTGGCAATACCGCGAGCGACAATATCACGCGGAGCCAGCTCCCCAAGCTCGTGCTCACCGGTCATAAAACGCTCACCCTTACTGTTTACGAGCACAGCACCCTCGCCTCTAACCGCCTCGGAAATCAAAAACTCATTGCGAAACTCGGTATTATCCCACAACCCCGTCGGATGAAACTGAATAAATTCTAAATTCGTCACCTTGGCACCACAGCGAATAGCTGCCGCAATCCCGTCACCCGTTGCTACAGGAGGGTTTGTTGTAGATTTAAACACCTGTCCTATTCCGCCTGTTGCAATGATAACGCTCTTTGCCAAAACAAAATGAAACTTCCCTCTTTTTGAAATAATCACACCCACTACCACACCGTTATCGACAACAATATCAAAAAGGCATGTATGACCACTGAATGAAACATTTTCTCTCTGCGCCACCATGTAAGATAACGTCCTGATAGTCTCGCGACCCGTTGCATCGCCGCCGGCGTGAACCACCCTACGCTTTTTGTGCCCGCCCTCTCGCGTAAAATGGAACTCTCCGTACTCGTCCAAATCAAACGGCACGTTCAGCTTCACAAGAGTTTCAATATCGGAAGGCCCTTCGTTTACCAAAACAGCAACCGCTTCCGTATCACACTCACCTGCCCCTGCAACCACAGTATCTTCAAGGTGAAGCTCAGGGGTATCGTCATGGTTGATAGCGGCGGCAATTCCGCCTTGGGCAAGCCAAGAACTGGAGCAATCCATACTCTCCTTTGCAATCATGAGGCAACTCAAATTTTCGTCAATATTGAGAGCTGCATACAGCCCTGCAAGCCCTGCACCAATGATTACAACATCATATTCATAAGTTTTGGAGATTTTCGTGTCTGTGCTAATTACATACTTCAATAATTTCACCTCGGTTGAAACAGTATAACAAAAAACAGTTAACTCAGCAATGTTTTTATGTTAGGATGGAGAAATTGTACAGATAGCATAGCACATATCATATTTTGGCTTCATTTCGCAGTATTGATCGGGTATAATTTATACGTTGCATCTTTATTAAGCACCATTATTAACAATAACCTTTATTGTTTCACTCGGATGCTTAAGTGCCCACTTGAAAGCTTCCGGTGCGTCGTCAAATGAATATCTTTGTGTAATTATCTCATTTGTTTTTATGCGTCCGTCAGAGAGCCACGTCACAGCAGTTTCAAAAACATTTGCATATCGGTTTACCGCGATATAATCCAGCTCCTTGTCCATAAAAGTAGCAACATCCAGTTCCACTTTGTTTCCGCTCGGCCACCCGACTTGCGCTACTCTGCCGCCATATTTCGCCATTTGAAACAGTTTTGCCGTCGCAACATTACTTCCGGCTGTCTCAAAAATCACATCACCAAGATTATCCAAGTTACATCCCCCATTTGGAGCAAAAGCTTCGTCAGCCCCTAGTTTTTTTGCTGTTTCAAGACGCTTTTCAATCAAATCAAGGCAAATTGCCCGCCCACCGCCGGCGGCTTTGAAAGCTTGAAGTGTCAATAGTCCAATAGGACCTGCACCCACTATTACCCCTGTTTCACCCGCACGTACCTGAACACGGTTCATGGTGTGGATAGCAACCGCAAGAGCCTCTGCTAACGCAGCATCCTCAAACGACAATGAGTCGGGTATCGGGAAAACATAATTTTCATTTATGCACAAATAATCGCAGAATGTCCCGTCGATTGGCGGAGCAGATAGAAATACAACATCTTTACAAAGGTTGTAGCGACCACCTTTGCAAAAATGACACTGTCCGCATGCAATACCGGGTTCGATGACCACCCGTTGCCCTTCACTATAGCGATTTGCATTTACTCCGCATGCAACGATAGTCCCACTTGCCTCATGCCCCGGAATATAAGGTGTAGTGACAACAAAATTACCCAGACGCCCTTCACTGAAAAAGTGTACGTCCGAGCCACAAATTCCGTTAGCAGCAATCTTCACAAGCACTTGATCGGCACCCGGCGTAGGCACCTCTTTTTCCTCTATTGTAAGGTTTTGCTTGTTATCAAGATAAAGACAGCGATTAGATTTTTTCATATTAATGATCATTCCTTTCGAAAATTATCAGGCACAAAACGACTTATGAAAGGAATTGTCATTTTGTGTATCATTTGCGGTTCCCCGCAGGGGAGCAAATCGCACATTCTCTCGTTAGTTTGAATACTTTCAAACTAATAACCTTTCTGTTTTATTGTTTGCATTAATTTAATAATCTCCAGGCAGCCGTCCCATGTAGGTCTGCAATAAAAGGGTTTAGCGTCATAACATCACCGTCCTTTTATGTTGAACTTTACAAAATCAACTATGCTTTTCGAACACAAACCGAGAACCTCAATCAATTGCTCATAAGTTCCTGACTGAATGAACTGCATTTCATCATGCGTATCGCGAGTAGATAGTTGATGGATATTCCTGCTATCACATTTAAAATTATTTTTAACAAAATCACGGCTGAAGCAGTCAAACAGCCAACCGTTATTTTGCTCTGCAAACAAAATTTTCTTCCCTTTTTCCGCAAGATTTTTCAGCAAAGCACTATCATAACACGGCATATCAACGATGGCAACGGATATGCCGTCATTTTTAAGAATATTGGCAGCATTGAGACATTCTGAAACTCCGTGCCCACTGGAAACAATTATCACATCTGCCATTTCATTACCGGTCAGAATATAACCCTTGCCATACTCGAAACAATAGTCCTGATCGTAAAGGGCGGGGGATGCATTGCGTACTATCCGCAGATACACAAGCCCCTTATTCCCCTCTGCAATCCACTTTGCCACTGCGAGAAATTGCTGAGGGCAGGATGTGTCAATTATTTTTACATGGGCAAGCTGCCCTATTGTGTTTATGTCATCATTACTAATATGAGTGGCTCCATTCACAGCGCCATCAAGGTTTGCTGCGGTAGAAAGAAACGTTATATCCAGATTATGTCCCTCAGTAAGCCAGCCGTTTGCATTCTCTATTGCTTCTAATCGGTCATGGTAACTCACGCAGATGCGACGAAATGCCTGCATATTGAAAAATGGTCCAAACGTGCTTACCCAAACATTCGCCCCCATAGCTGCAAGACCCTCTGCCATGTTCATCATGTTACATTCTGCAATTCCTGCGTTTATTGCATGTGTGCGATTGGTGAGTGCGGTTCCGGTGTACAAACCGCTTATGTTTGACAAATCCGCATCAATGGTATAAAAATTCAAATCCTGAGCAAACACACGCGAAAATGCGATTCCCAAATCCGTTGGCGCAAAAAACTGCCCAAGTTCTATACTCGGAAGCTTGTCCTTATTGTATCTGAGTTTTTTCTCCCGCCTCCCGGCACGTTTTATATGCATGGATTTTGACACATGAGTAAGTGATATGAGTTTTCCTGAAGAATACTCCGCATTGTAACTAAGTGCTTTCGCATAGTACGCAACAGCGTCCAAATCCATATGGTTTAAACTTTTAATCAACATTTCACGCTTACTGGTCAAAAAACAGTTCTCCTGCTCGCATTCATCATCATCAGGATTTCCCTTATGTTTTGCACCGCTGGACGAAAACCCTCCGAAACCCTTATAACTCTCGCAAATTATTACCGTAGGCTTTGAACAGTGTGAGCATAAATTGAATTCTTCCAAGCAATTTATGAACTGTTGCATATTACGTGCATCAGTGTACAAGACCCGGAAACCGAATGCTTCAAATTTATCGCTCATATCGTCCAGATTAACCAAAAGCTTATTAACATCATCACTTTGACCATTATTTTTATCAACAATAATGCAAAGGTTGTCAAGTTTGTGTTGAGCTGCAAAGAGCATACTTTCCCAACAAAAGCCTTCCTGCAATTCTCCGTCTCCAACGAGAGTATATGTACGAAAATCCCCAAGCTCCTTTTGGCGAAGAGCAAACCCACAGGCAATGCCTATGCCTTGTCCAAGTGGACCGGTTGCAACCTGTACTCCCGGCATATTAGGTCCGGGATGCCCTTTCACCAAAGCACCCCAACCCCTTGAACCGTAAAGTGCGCTCTCCGGAATATAACCAACATCAGCATAAACGGCAGCGAGTGCCGACACTGCGTGACCTTTGCTGAGAATAAAGATATCCTGGTCCGCTGTCGTAGGATTTTCAACATCGTACCGAAACTGCCCGCCATAGAACAACGCCGTAAGTGGCGTAACGGCACTTTGTGCCCCTCCTATATGTATCCCCTTATCAATGGAATTATGGCTTTGGATGTAGAGACTTTTGCGCAAATCACATGCTTTAATTTCAAGCATAACGCTAAATTCGCGAAGAAACACCATTCTCACACCTTCTTCATAACGAGTTTTTTCAATTCACTTTCTGGCGCATGTGTCTCTATGAAATCTACAACGCCCGGAAATTTCAACGCACTTTCTATTATGCTTTGGTCAATGCAATTAATGATTTCATGCATCGGTTTATGGGCATCAATAGAGACTTGCAACAACTTTTTACGTGCATTTATTTGGATTTCCCTCCGAGCTTCGGGATAACCTTCGCCAAATTTATCGTCGAACAACTTTTCGAGCATGTGGCTCACGTTAACATCTGCACCTACACCACCATAGCCCTTATTCAGTGCCAAAGAAATGCAATTTCCGGCATTAACCTTAGAATACAAAAAGGCATCCACAGAGTCCAGGAGCAAACCGCACGCAGTGCCGGGAAACTGCAACACCATGTTCATATATCCCTGTCCCGTACCGCAACCGCCGATTACAAAATCGACAGCTTTCAGGTTCAGCAACAATGCAGTGAGAAACCCCGTTTCCATATAAGTCAATTCGGGTTCGTTATCCACCTTTTTCATACCTATGTTAAATACCTCGTGTTCGCTCAGTCTCTTGACGATATTTTCTATTTCAAGGCTTCTCATTTTGGTACTGCCCTCAATAATAATGGCTATTTTCAAGTCATTTCCTCCTATGCTTTTCCGTCCGCCATGCATATGCGTATCCACTTCTTTACTTCTTCCCTAACTACTTTCATAACTTCACGTTTGATTTCCGAAGTATGCTTATCAGGTGTTTGTCTTTGGATTTCGTCACATGTTGCTCGTAAATAAGTATAGCGAATTTGGGTGCCGATATTTATCTTGTTAATCCCTTTCTTGATTGCCTTGCGAATATCTTTTTCCGGAATTCCGGTACCTCCGTGCAAGACTAGTGGGACATTCACTGCTGCATTTACCTCTGCGAGACGGTCAAAGTTTATCTCCGGTTCCTTATCGTAAAAACCATGAGCAGTACCTATACCGATTGCCAGAGAGTCCACATTTGTTTTTTCCACCAGTTCTATCGCGTCCGGCAACTTGACCAGAAAGTCATCCCCAAGGTAAGTTCCCTCATAGTCCCTGCCTTTGATTCTTCCGATTTCCGCTTCTACGAAGACATTTCTGGGATGGGCGTATCCCACAACCTCTTTTACCAGCTTTATATTCTCTTCTAAAGGGTGCATAGATGCGTCAATCATAACGGAAGAAAATCCGCTATCAATAGCTTTCATGCATAGCTCAGGTTCATTTGCGTGATCCAAGTGATGAACTAATGTCCCGCTAGGCGATTTTTGCATCTGAACTTTGCCCGCAGCGCCCAACACCTCAACATCCAATACCCCCAGTGTCTTTGGTATACATCCGAACATTACAGGGGCATCCAGCTCAATAGCAGCGTCAATAATTGCCGTCATATCCCACAGGTCTGTATAGTTGAACATGGGTACGGCATAACCTCCCTCGTCAGCAGCTCGCAGCATCAGCCGCAAAAGTCTTCCATCATTTGTAAACACTTAAATTGGTTCCTTTCTTATTGTGATTGTGAAAATGCTCCTACCTAAACCAAGTCAGGCACCAGTCCAGGAATATATCGACATGCTTCCTGCAACACAGGAATTACATCTGCATGAATCCCTACACAATGGTGTATGTATGGACCGTAGACCAACCGTTGTTCCCACTTGCTCCAATCATCAACCTCAATCCACATATATGCACCGAGTGTTTTCGGACCGTCTGTACCATGTGCTGCTCCCATAAACATTGAATACTCTCCGCTTATAGCATCGAAACGAAGGATATTTACCAAACCACCCTTTAACTCCCACTCGCCGACCGCAGGACATAAACGATTGTAATGATTGCCTATGACCAGCTCACTTTGCGGCTTTGCAAGACTTTTTGCAAACACTCCGCAATGCCATAACAATTCCGCATTTGGGTTGTCGGGGTGACGTATTGTAATATCTGCAAGGAATATGGGTGTCGTATATCGGGTTGCCGCCATGGCAAGAACTGCTGTTACAGCACCATGTATGTCACCCTCACAAATAAAGGGTAATCCGTCGTCGCAAACATCACCCAGGGTAAAGCATGGTGCTATTCCTATTGCCTCAATCATTGGTGCCCAACACATTGTCACAACGGCGGAGAGATTTTCTGCAAGCGCCCACGCTTCCACAGTAAGTTTAAGGGCAGCCGCATTTAATAAATGCTCATCTTCCACGCCGGGTTTTAAGGTGTGGATTTTCTTCATCAGAGACATTTGCTCTGCAACCTCATTGTAGCGTTCTTTCATCGTTTGCTCAAACATTCGTTTCATATCCGTCATGGTAATGGGTAAAATTTCGATGCCGAAATTTTGAAGCAACTCCATTTCATTGCATTTCACTGATGCAAACGGTCCGGGACGTGTGCCTATTTGCCCTAAACGCATGTTTCGAAACGCAGTTATGACGGAACACACAGAAATAAATTTATTCATGCCCTGTGCAAACACTGGGTCGTCTAAATCACAATTTTCTATGTACGAAAATGGAACTCCATACATTGATAAGACTTTTGACGTAGCAAAAATCCCACATTGGCTATCTCTGTAGCGATAGAGGTCGTCGGGGTTGATGTAGTCCTTAGGACCCCAAATCAATACCGGTTTGCCCAGCATTTTCCCCAGGCGTGCAGCAGCCTCTTCGCTGCCGAAATTACAGTGAGGAATAAAAACTCCATCCACGCGCTCTTTAGAAAAATACTCAGCCACTTTTTCGGCATCCGCCAAATCGAATAGCATACCATCCTGAGTAATATTGTCCAAAGTGATGAGCTCGATGTCGAATTGAGCCATTGCCTGCTCAATAAGCTCTTTGTGCTTAATCGCCTCCGGTAAATTAAATGGTTTGTGTAGCCATGCTGCACGCCTCAGCGGTGCAAATCCCATTCTCACTCGCTTATTCCCAACAAAACAATCAAGCATTACTTTTCCTCCTCGTATTTTGATACCTCTTTGAAGATTTCAATCCATGGCTCATATTTAGCACAATTTTCAAACAGGAAAGAATCGGTCAGGGCGTCTATTTTTTCATTAGATAGAGTTGCAAATTTTTTCGCAAAGGTCATGGTGAGCATGTCACTGAGGGTCTCGCGCATATTGCGTATCAAATGGTCTTCCACTGTTTTCCTGTCCCAAACAAAGTCATCGGGTTGATAATCACTAAAGACCGAACTGATATCCCAGCCTTCTCCAAAAGCAGTTCCGCGATCAGTTTTGTACTTTTCCTTTAATTTTTCCATGTCTTTGATAAATTCACACCAAGGACTATCCGGAGATACGTATAGCGGTCCACGAAAAGATAAGTCTTTAAAGCACCAGTAGCTCCAAGAATGCCCTCGCTCGTTTATTACAGTGAAGTAATCCCTTAACGCTCTGTGTTTACCTTCTATGTCATCATATCTACGTGCGCCGAATTCGCCAATCCAGCAGGGAACGTTATGTTTTTCCATAAATCGATCCCTTTTCGTAAACTCTACTTTCATTGCTTCAAGGTCACACCACTCTCCCGAATCGGGGTCTGCACCCGGATATTGTCCCGGTCGCACGGCGCTTATGCAGTAATAGTGAGGAGTATATGCTAGGTTGTCAGTAAACGGAGAATCCATTTCATCAAAATCTTGATTCCATGTGTTTCCTCCTATAAATATAATGTGGTGTGGATCAATCGCACGTATGGCTTCAGTGGCTTGCCTATATAGTTTGTTGAGCATGGCTACCTCGTACCTATCTTTGGCAACAGGCTCATTCATCAAATCATATCCGCCTACCCAAGTTTCATTTTTATATCTCTCCGCAACAACTTTCCAAAGCTCCAGATATCTTTTTTGCGCCATACCGTCGTAGTAGAGATATGAATGTTCCTCAAAAAGGTTGTCTCCGCAGAAATCTCCCATTTGATATCCTTGCACTACGTGCATGTCTAAAATGACATACATCTCCCGTTTAGCGCACCATGAAATCACATTGTCCATCATTTTAAATATTTCTTCTTTGTATTCAAAAGGGGCTGCATCATCTTCCAACCTACGGTAGCTAAAGGGTAGTCGTATGGAGTTGCATCCTATTTCCTTTAGAAAAGCTATGTCCGGTTCGGTTAGCCATTTTGTAAGCACTCCGCGAAAAAACCGGTTGGTTTTCTCCTCTCCTGCGTGAATTCTCATGGCTCTCAGCAATCTGTGCTCAACTCCCGGTGTTCCAAACATCTGAGGCTCAATAATCCCCCATATACCAATATTCTGACCGCGAAGAGTGATTTTTTCACCCTTTTCGTTGACAAAGTCTTTCCCGCTTGTACGTAGCATGGTATCCCCTCCTTATAATACTTTTGTTACAGTCCTTACTTACCTAGTGAGTCACATTGCTGCTCATAAAATCTTGAATCTGAGAAAAGCTTTTCACTGCAATATTTGCACCAACTTCTGAAACACAAATGGCACCTGCTGCTGCCCCGAGTTTACAACATTCTTGCAAACTCAACCCCTTAATCAACCCGGTGATAAAACCTGCCATAAAATTATCACCTGCTCCGGTCGTATCGACAACATCAACCGACATACCGGGTGTGTAAAATTCTTGTTTTGCATCTTTCATAAAACAACCATCAGCTCCCAGCTTTATGCCAACGTGCCCCACTCCCGCATCTAAAAACACTTTTGCTATCTTTTCGGGTTCGGTTTCACCACTGATTGCCGCTGCCTCATCATAACTTGGAAAAAAATAATCGAGATGCTCCAGACTTTTGCGTACACCTTCCAGACCAATCCCCCATATATCCAGCTTCGTATCGGCGACTGTTATTACGCCTCGCTCCCTCGCATACGCAAAGAACTTCCCCATACCCTCGCCGTCAAATACCGGAAAATGAAACATACCACCAACACTCGCCACTTTCGCATGCTCGAGGATAGACAAATCAATATCCTCAAAGCACAAATTGTTGATTGCTCCCTTGTATACACAAAAATTCCGATGCCCGTCCGGGCGAATCAACACTGTACAAACGCTTGTTCCCACATCATGGTCAATTGCAATTCCGGAAACATCAATATCTATCCCATATTTCGCAATAAGGTCAAGCATAATATCCCCAAACATATCGGTGCCCCTGCGCGAGCACAATGCCACCTTGTTGCCTAGTTTCGAGAGCACAATAGCTTGGTTTGCCGCATCTCCTCCTTGTAGCATGCTTATTGGAGAAACCACTGTGACATCCCGACTGAATATACTTTCATCAACAGGGTGAACCATAAAATTAACCACGGACAAACCCACACAAACCACATCAACTATCATTTAGAGGCTCCTTTCTGACAGGATGCATACTCATAGGGATATCTGCGTTCTCAATATAGTCATTCCGAGGGTATCCGGAGTTTGAATCGGTCAGTTCAACTGTCCTATGTGAAAGCTTTGACCCGTGAATCACATTGTCTAAATACTCCTCGGTTTCTATGTTGTGTTTGAGAATAACTCTTGTGTTTACCAATAATCTACTCTGTGTTGGTATCCAGCCCTCCAATAGGTGCCGTGCAAGGAGTCGCACAGCTTGATAACCTTGAGTAAACGGGTCTTGATATAAAGTTGCAGAACACCATCCATTCTGCAAGGCTTCTTGGATTTGAGAGGTCAAGTCGTAACCGATAACGGTTATATTTTTAATATTATTTTGCTTGACAACTTCAGCAGCACCAATCGTGCCCGATGTGCCGGTTGAAAAAATTCCTCTTACATCCGGCATTTCTCTCAACACATTGCTTATAATCTGGCTTGCAGCTTTATGGTCTCCGCAATATTCGGCACAAGGATACACGGAAATGCCCGGATATTCACTCTGAATAACTTCGCAAAATCCACCATATCTTTCTATAAAAGACGGAGCAGATATAAAACTGCCTAAAACTATGACTTTTCCATGCCCTTGAAGCATTTTGCCCATCAGTTCTCCACCAAGACGCCCGGATTTTCTTGAATCATGCCCTACAAAAAAAAGGCGCTTACTGGATGGGGAGTCTGCATCAAACGTCACAACCGCTTTACCATTATCGATAAAGCCATTTATATACCGTGTTATCTCATTACCGCAAACATTGATTACTATTCCATCGTATAAACTCCAGTCAGTGGCGTTTAGGATTTCTTCCTGATCAACTTGATTTCCCGTTGCACTGCAAACATAATCCACTTCTATACCAAAATCATCAAGTTCTTTTTGAGCTGCAGCCACTCCTCTTCCCAAGTGCCCAAAGAAATAAGTGGGCGCAATCGGATAGACAGCCGCAATGCGAATTGTTTTTTTCCGGCTTAATGCACTGGCTAATGGATTCGCTGAGTATCCAAGCTCCTGTGCTAATTTCAGTATACGCTCTTTTGTGCCTTGGTTAATGCCGGGTCTGTTGCGAAGAGCCCGGTCTACCGTGCCGATGGAGATATTCGCTTTTTCGGCAATCATTTTGATAGTTACTTTAGATGACATGCACATACATACCTTTCACACTATTCACCTGACACTAGAATTATCAGGTTTTTTCTCGCTATTTTCATCATTATAATATATCCAGAAATTAAATGCAAGATAAAATTGTTTACGTTAACGTTATATCGCTGCGAACCACTTGAAAACACATAGCAAAATCATGGTTTTCTCTCAAATATTTGCCCAGTATTTATCATCATTATGAGTTAAAAGCGAAAACCACAAAAATTATTTTAATTTTTCTGTTGACTTTATGCACTTTGTTAATGTACAATGGTAAACAGTTCACCGTTAACGTAAACGATGAGCAAAAAATTTAGGAGGAGTCTAATAATGAAAAAGTTTCTTATCCTGCTTCTTTCATCACTTATGCTTGCTAGTGTTCTTGCCTGTGCTGCACCCGATGCGCCTGCGGAAGACGGAGACACTACACCTATCGAAAGTGATAATGTCGCACCTGCCCCGGGTAACGATTCCGGTGTAATCGACTGGGATACATTCGAACCTACCGGGGTAGTAGTTGAGTGGAACTGGAACTCAGAACATCTCGAACACTCGGCTGCACTTTTTGCAGAGAGATTTCCAACTGCAACATTCGAACCTATGGTAGTTGCACACGGCGACATTCTCCCCTTGCTCCTAACCGCCTTGGCAGCAGGAGGAGATACTCCGGACATACTTCTTGGTGAAGCCGCATTTAGGGGTAGTTTGTTTGAGCTGGGAATTTTCGAGGATTTGGAAGCAGCACCTTTCAGTTTTGACACCGGCACAATTATCCCATCTGTTCTTCCGCAACTGCGAGACCACGATGGCAGGTTCGTTGGTTTTGATCAGCAATTCAGTCCTATGGGGCTCAAATATCGCAGGGATGTTATGTATCGTTACTTTGGCGTAAGTGAACCCGACGAGGTAGCAGAGTTGTTCGCAACATGGAACGACGTAATTGAATTGGGACAGCAACTTGCCGCATTGGAAACCGATGTCGTTATGTTCTCCGGACTTCAGGAACTTACCGAAATCATTTACAGACAGCACATGGCTCCGGGCTGGACTCACTTAGACACACAAACAATTGATTTAACAGATCGCGTTATGCCTGCCCTCCAATTAGCATACGAAGTTGCATCGCAAATTCCCATCGGCAACTTGACCGTGGGTTCTACTGAGTGGCACGCTTCTTACGCAACAGGCGAAGTGCTGTTTTATCCACTCACTTCATGGACAAGTCGCGGACGAGTTGCAGGAAACTTTCCCGAATCCAGAGGTGAGGGTCTATGGGGTGCTGTCAAAGCTCCGGGTGACAGAACCGGCTTCATGGGTGGAACATTGATAGGTGTTCCTACAGTTTCAGAGAACAGATACTCTGCCTTTGCATTCATTCGCTGGCTGTACGCCACCGATGAAGGCGCCCAGGGTATGTTCGAAAGACTCGGCTTTATCCCAAGTATCAATAGTTTCTATGTTGGTGCAGATGCTCCGATTCTCGCCGGTGGTTTCTTTGATGATTTCTATGATGACCAAAACATAGCACTCTACATGTTTGAGGTAATCGCTCCCCTTGCCCGTAGTGACCCCTTTGATTCGCTACAGGTTGAGGTGTTAGCGGCATTCAACTCAGTCATGACTGAAGCAATGGCAGATACATCAATTGATGCAAACAGAGCTTTCGAGTTGATGGTAGAAGCTTTAACAAGAGGTATTCCCGGCGTCACAATCAATTGACGAAGCAAACAACTCAAATAACAGCACGCTAACTCTTCTATGCGAGGTGAGGTTGCGGTAACTTTTGAAAATCCCCGGCAGGCTCACCTCTGCATAGGTCATAATTCCTTGTTTTCGTATATTGCTATTGGGGGAGGATATTTTATGAAACAGGCTAGTGCAACAATGGAAACGCGGCGCTTTAGTAAAATTAAATCCGGTGAGAACACAGAACCAAGGCGCTTTAATTGGATTAAAGTTTGGCCTTGGTTGTTTTGCGCGCCTTTTCTTATCGTGTATTTGGTATTTACTCTTTACCCTACTATTTATTCATTTTACCTGAGCCTTCATGAGTGGAACGGCTTCACTGCGAGAATTTTTGTGGGTCTGCAAAATTATCGGAATTTGTTGACGGTTGACTTGGAATTCTTTCACTCTTTGTGGGTTACACTCCGAATTATGATTATCAGCATTCCCGGGCAGATAATCATAGGTTTGATTCTTGCCCAATTGATTTTTAATCTGGTAAGAGGTAAAAGATTTTTCCAGACGGTTTATTTTATACCATTCATAATTGCTCCTGCCGCAGTGGCGCTCATGTTCAGATATGTATTTGAGTTTGAACGCGGATACCTTAACCATCTTCTCGTAAGCATAGGTCTTTTACAGGAGAATGTTTTCTGGATGCAGACAAGGGCTTATGTTCAACCTATCCTCGGAATCATAACTGTATGGCGTCAAATGGGTTACAGCATGGTCATACTCTTGGCTGCAATGACCGCTATTTCAGTTGATTTGTACGATGCCGCAAAAGTGGACGGCGCCAACGGCTGGCATCAGTTCTGGTATATAACCATCCCGCAGATAAGATACATGATTATATTTCTGATTCTCACTTCGATTATCGGAGGATTCCAAATGTTCGAGATACCCTCACTAATTTATACCGGAATCAGCCAAGAAGCCACTCACATCGGTGGTCCCGGAGGCGAAGCATTGACTGTCATGTGGAAATTCTTTAATGACACTTTCCAAACCGGTATGCGCCTGGGCTACGGTGCTGCTATATCGTATTTGTTATTCTTAGCTATATTATTGGTCAGTATTGTCGTACGTTTTATTACCAGCCGGTTTGAGCGGGAGGACGACTAATGGGTGTAATTGATGCAAGAGGAAAAGCCGTCAAGGGGCTGACATATCTTATCCTCGCTATCGGGACTGTTATCATTCTCGCTCCGATATATTTTGTTCTTGTTATGTCTTCATACACAAATGAAGCGTTGCATCATACGGTACCCTATTGGTTTAGCGATCAGTTTTGGATTAACACCTCAGAACTTATCGAAAGAGCACACTTTTTCAGAGTGTATTCAAACAGTTTAATCGTATCAACTTTTGCAGTCATGGGAGCCGTGTTCTTTGCTGCGTTATACGGATACGGTGTTTCAAAATACAACTTTAAGGGAAAAAAGGCATTGACATGGATTGTGATTATCCTGATGATGATTCCTCAGCAGGTTAATCTGGTCGGGTATGTTATGCAAATGCGCACTATGGGATTCACCGGAACACTTGCCCCCATGATTTTCGTTTGGCTTGCGCATCCCTTTTCCGCATTTTTCATGATTCAATTCATAAAAGGTGCAGTTCCCACAGAAGTCATAGAAAGCGGTCGTATTGATGGCGCAAATGAACTTAAAATCCTGTTTTCTATTGCCATGCCATTTTTACTGCCGGCATTTGCTGCGGTTGGTACGCTAGTGTTTTTGTGGTCGTGGAACAATTACTTGCTCCCATTGGTTGTAGCAAACACAATGAGATTACGTACATTACCTGTCTTTATCCAAAACCTCGCAGGTGAATACAGGGAGGAGTTGCATTTGAGGGCAACTGCTGTAATTTGGACCATAATACCATTGGTTACAGTATTTAGCGTTTTCTCAAAGACTTTCATTAAAGGTATAGCAGCAGGCGCTATAAAGGGCTGACATTTTTACCTGCAATAAACTTAAACTAAAAGGAGATTAGCTTGTGAACACAATTTTCAAAGTTGACGGTAAACCGTTTTTTCCACTCGGTGGCCAATCAAGCAATTCAGCATCCTATGCAAAAGAAGAATTGAAAGTTTTTTTCGAGGCTCTTAAAGATATGAATGGCAACACAGGCGAAGTCCCGATTTATTGGGAGCGCTTAGAGCCGGTGGAAGGACAGTTTGATTTCACAATTGTCGATAATGTCATTCTCATGGCAAGAGAGTATAAAGTTAAGCTTATTTTGCTTTGGTTTGGCTCTTGGAAAAACGGCCTCATGAGTTATGTTCCCGGATGGGTAAAAACTGACAAAAACAGATTCAAAAGGGTTATATCACACGACGGTCATGTCGTAAATGTCTTATCAAGCAGTTGTGAGGAAAATCTTAATGCCGACCGCAAAGCCTTTTGCGCAATGATGGAGCATATCCTAAAAGTGGATAGCTCAGAAAAGACAGTCATTTCCGTGCAAGTACAAAATGAGGCAGGGATTATTGGCCGCAGTATAAGAGATCACGGACCGGAAGCCGAAAAGGAGTTCAATAGCCCGGTTCCAAATGAAATTACCGCTAAGTTACCTAATGCCAAAACCAGCATTGTCGGCGACATCTGGCGGATTGCCGGAGCAAAAAAAGAAGGTAGCTGGTCTGAGCTTTTTGGCAAAGATGCATCCGAACTTTTTAACACATGGAGTCTTGCAAAATACATAGATGCAATTGCAGAAGCAGGAAAAAATGTTTACAACCTCCCCATGTATACAAATGTGTGGCTGGATAGAAAGAGGTGGAGCAAACCCGGCGTAGACTATCCTTCGGGTGGGCCTATTCCAAAAGTTTTAGACATATGGATGTGGACAGTACATGCTCTGAATTTAATTGCACCGGATATTTATGAAGCAGTGTCACACGATTTCCGGTTTTATTGCAACGCTTACAAGCGAGATGATAATCCCTTGTTCGTACCTGAGTCAGATGGTCGAAGAGGACTTAACAACGACATTTACATGTTCTATGCACTTGGGCAGTATCAAGCAATCGGATACTTTGCATTTGGTATTGAACATAGCATTCTGCCGGATGGCACCAGAAATCAGCAGTTGATTGAAATTTACGAAAGTTTCAGAGCTGCATCTTCTGTTATTCCGCTCTTAATAAAACTCAATGGTTCCGGAAATGTTCACTCTGTTGTGCAAGAACCATATATGGAGTGGCAATTGATTCACGCAGACCAGTATGATATTCTCGTGGATTTTTCAATCATCCGTGCAGATACGATTCATCACAGTCCGCACTACACGAAACAGAGAGGAAGAGGGTTGATTCTTCAAGCAGGTCCGAGCGAGTTCTACGTACTTGGCGGAGGTTTTTCAACAGCTTTTCGCCCAAAAAATCATACTGTCGACTATGCCGACCACGACCCTGCTAATTATCGCAACTACCTTTGTGTTGAGGAAGGTCGTTTTGATGAAAATGATAATTGGATTTGCAGTCGGGTCAGAAGCGGTGATGAGAGCCAAAACGGAATTTGGGTACACACGGATGTCGGTGCGGTAAAGGTTATCATTGCTGATTAGGCTCAAATCTCAATCTTGTCCGCAAGTTCCGTTAGCAGTTCATATGTAAGTTTGGCTACTACTCACCGACTGACGGATAATAATTTGATATTATTTGGAGCGTTATCGTTTACTTTGCTATAATTATTAATGAAAATGTAACTTGTAAGAAATCCTTACAAGTTCAAAATGACGGCAACCACAAGGTTAAACGCACAGTAAGGTGTTAAGCACCTCTTTTCCCGTGACAGCTAAATACGCACTCCACGTAAGCATACAAAGCTATCAAAGGATTGCTTTGCTGTATTTTGTATGCTATACTGTGACAAAATGGCGTTGAATTTTTGGCACTTGGAATACGCAGGTTGTTTATGAACAACTACTTTGCGAAAAAGAGGTTGAAAATTTACCCGCACCACCCGAGGAGATTGCAGGATGAACAAAAAATCGGCATCCAATATAGCCTCTGTATTGCTGATTGCCCTCACGTTGATTTTGGTAACAGGTTGTAGAAACGAACCCGAATCTGAAACACCCGGGACTTCTCAGATAATCGGTATTGAGGAAGGATATGCATTTGTCCCCGAATTTATCCGTCTGCCGGACACAGGAGGACAAGCCCCTTGGAATTTTGCCTACTCAAACGGAAAGCTACTTCGAGGGCGGCGGTATGCACGGGAGGACAAGCCCCTTGGAATTTTGCCTACTCAAACGGCAGGCTTTATTTCTCATCCCGTTTTGTTTTAGACGCAGAATATATGTCAGCAGTTTGCAAACTTTTCCGCATAGATTCAGATGGCACAAATCTAACCCACCTAACGGGTTATTCCCCCGCTCTGCCTACACTTGATGAACGTATTGTAACTTCTGTGATTGACATACAGGTGACCGATGACGGGAATATATGGATTTTAGAATCCTTGTACGGCATACGAGTCGATATACCCGATGACTTTATAGGCTCGATACGGGATCTTCACGATTATTGGGAACACCTTGATTCTCAGACAAAATTGCGAAAGCTAGACAACACAGGGGCTGAAATCAGGTATATTGACCTTCTCTCGCTACTTGGCAACGACTACCAAATCAGATCATTTGCACTTGACTTTGAGGGTAACATCTACATATATGCCGCCTCGCCGCTCGACTCCGGCATCTATGCTCTGAACAATGACGGTGCTGTAGCGTTCAACCTTGATATCTTTGGCTGGGACAACATGCTGCTCCATATGCAAGACGGCAGTGTTTCCGTTGCAGGGCAAACAGACACTCAACCCGCATTGTCGCTCACGGAAATTAACTTTTCATCAGAAACATGGGGTGCGAGTATGCCGCTGCCGACGGGGACAATTCGAGTGTTTCCCTCCGACGGAGAATTTGAAGCACTCACAAGTGACGGCATCAATTTATTTGGACTCAATATGGACGACGGCAAAGCTGTAGCGCTGCTAAATTGGATGTACAGTGACATTGATTTTTATTCAACAAGTTTTGTAACCGTGCTTCCCGACGGACGAATAATATGCTTTGAAAATACATTTTTGCCGGGAGGAAGCAGAACCGATATTGCCGTTTTCACAAAAACCCACTACACCGATTTAGCAAAGCGCACCGAACTCACACTTGCCACCTTTCTGTTAAGCCATGATATCCAAACAGCGGTGAGATTGTTTAACAGATCAAACCATGCATACCGTGTGCAGATTATAGAATATTTTGACCCTGTATCGGGCGATTTTTATGCATGACTTGAAAGACTGACTCTGGAAATTGCGACCGGCAATATTCCCGATATTTTGGATGTGACCGGTCTCCCTATTGAAGTTTTCGTTGCAAGAGGGCTACTTATAGATTTATATGAACTTATAGACTCAGACCCGGAACTCCGGCGAAGTGATTTTCTGCAAGGAGCACTGCGTGCAGCAGAAATAAATGGTGGACTCTATCAGGCTTTCCCATTATTTTCCATAAATACCATTGTAGGAAACCCCTCAGTTCTGGGTGCTGAAACCGGCTGGAATATAGATGAATTTTTGGCTGTTATAGAAAACAATCCCCAAGCAGACAGAGCTATGGGAACTATGGTTACCGGAGATTTATTCATGCGTGAAGTAGCAAGTATGCACATTGACGACTTTATAGATTGGACTGCGGGAACAACACATTTTTACAGGGACGAATTTGTGCGACTATTGGAGTTTTCGAATACCCTCCCTGCCGAAATTGATATTGCAGGAGGGATTCTCAATGACCCTGAGTTCATTGCCTCCGGTAGGCAAATAATGACAATTCCAATAAATTTTTCAAGCTTCACGGACTTATATATTCATCGTGCTATGTATGGAGGAGATCTCGTCTTCAAAGGATTCCCAACCGATAACAGAAACGGCAATGCTATAAGCGTAGCTTCTGGGCTTGCAATTTCTGTAGGGAACGAAAGCATAAGCGGAGCTTGGGAGTTTATTAGAACTTTTCTGACAGAGCAGTGGCAACTTGAAAATACTTGGCGAGACGGAGGCTTTTTGACAAACAAAGCTGCATTCGAAACAAGACTTGCGGATTATATGATAGAGTCTGCTTTCCCGAGAACACACTCTATTGGTGATTGGGTAGTTGAAATCGGAACACCCACCATAGCAGACGTTGAGCAAATAATGGAGCTAATAGATTCCCTTTCGGGAACTCAAGGCATTGACATAACCCTAACGAACATAATCATGGAAGGTGTAAATGACTTTAAAGCAGGGCGAAACAGCGCAGAAGATACTGCCAGAATTATACAAAGCCGCGCATCTATATTCGTAGCAGAACTAGGCGGATAGTCTAACAAAGAATATCCCAAATGCACAAATACACAAATACAGCAGCAGATGTGCATTTTGCGGAGTCTTTTTTGCGAGAACAGTGATGACGATATCGCTGGCTCGCAAAAAAGCGGAGCAAACTGCACATCTGCTGCGGGACTGCGGAATCGCAAGAACAGTGACAACGATATCGCTGGCAAGCAAAAAAAGCGGAGCAAACTGCACAGCAGCTGCGGGACTGCGAAACTGCGGTATCGCAAGATGGGGGAAAGAAACTCAAATACCTTTGAATGCGAATGAGAATTCCAGTGCTCTATCGGTAGGAAGCAGATATTCATCGTGTGTGCGGGCACCCCAGCTTTGGTCGCCTGCAATCCCCATTTGCATTAAATTGATGCGAGCAACAGTGTAATGAACTTCGGGAAGCTCATAGTCATGCATTGCATTTTCAATCTCATGCGGCGTGTATGGCAGAGCAGAAAACTCCACGTTATCTCCCGTAAACAATATGCCTCGCCCACCGGAATCAGTCAGTTTTGCAAACCGGACGCCAACCTTGTTGCCGCACTCTTGCGGAACAAGGTATTTTGCCATGTTGTCGGCAACCTTGTTATTAAAAATCCCCAGCCTTGCCCCGGTCAAACGATCCGAATACGTCTCCTCAGGACCCATGCCATACCATTGCAGATTCGAATAATCGGCATCGAGTTTAAAAATCATACCGAACTCAGGCATTGGAGGTAAATCTTTCGGCTCGCACAACAGATTTACCCCTATAGTACCATCACAGGAAATTGTATACTTCACCTCACACTCAGCGGCAGGCTCAGTCGGAAGAAAGTAACGATAAACAACCACAGCACAACCATTATCCATACTCACAGCCGGATCCGCTGCGGGGAGATATGTCTCATTTAAAAGATTAGGCGGTACGTGGCTGGCATAGAGACTTGCAATCTTCCACTGCGCTGTGCGGACAGGATTTAGATTGCCGATATCGTTGTCGGTTGGCGCACGCCAGAAATTCGGCATAGGGATCTTCTTGATAAGCTCCCGACCCGCATAATTGTAAGAAGAAAGACCACCTCTAGTCTTGGAAAAAAGAACGCTGAAATGCTCTCCGTGTACTCCGAGTGACTGAGTACCGTTTACGACTTTGAGCGGCATGGAGCAATCTGTGCAAGCATGTGAAGGCTCTGAAACCTTAACCACATACTGCCCAAAAGCAACTTCATGCCCACGCTTACCCCATGAAGTATCGTCCCTTAAGCAAAAAGAAACAGTCACGGCATATTCACCCGGTTTATCAGAAATACTGATAGGCAGCGAAAACTCGGCTGATGCCTGCGGAGTCACATTTGTTTTCAGCTCTGCGGAAGAAATCTCTTTGCCGTTTTTTTCAAGTAACACAAAGCAGTCATACTCAGACGTTGATGTAAAGAGATTTTTGTTTCTTACAACTACACTGGTCTTATTCACATCAACAACAATAGGCTGATAATTATACTTTACCGACTGGAGCTTGGGCGAAACACCTCCATCGCCATACAAAATGCCGTTTCCACAGAAGTTGAAGTCATTCGGTCTGTCATCAAAGTCGCCGCCATATGCCTGAAATTCCTTGCCGTATCTGTTTTTCTTAAGTAAGCTCTGGTCAATGAAATCCCAGATAAATCCGCCCTGATAGTGCTTATGTTTTGCCATAAGCTCAATATACTTATGCATTGCGCCACCCGAATTGCCCATAGTGTGAACATACTCGCAGAGAATCATCGGCTTTTCATTATTTTCCAGCAGGAACTTGTCCAGATTTGCAGCAGAAGTATACATTTGAGAGTACATGTCTGTGCTGTCCGGATAACGCGGATCCCAATGCACACCCTCGTAGTGTATGGGTCTTGTACTGTCAAGCTCACGAAAACGTTCCGCCATTTTCAGGATATTAATACCACCCCATGACTCGTTTCCGAGAGACCAGATGATTACGCTCGGATGATTCTTGTCGCGCTGATAGAGATTATCTACCCTGTCAATTACTATATCAAGCCACTGCGGATTGTCTCCCGGCAGTGCCGCTCCGTTTCCCAGTTCATGGGTACCTACGATATGCCATCTGCCGTGCGATTCCAAGTTTACCTCGTCAATAACGTACAACCCGTAGCGGTCGCAAAGCTGATAAATATATGGATGATTTGGGTAATGTGAAGTCCGCAGAGCGTTGATGTTAAAACGCTTCATAGTAAGCACATCGCGCTCCATCTGCTCCTTTGTGATTGTCCTGCCTGTATAACATGAGAACTCATGCCTGTTTACACCGTAAAACTCAATGCGTTTGCCGTTTATGTGCATGACATTATCTCGAACTTCAAATTTCCTGAATCCTACATCTTGCCAAATGACCTCGCAAAGATTTCCCTCGCGATCTTTAACATTTAGTCTGAGGCTGTATAGGTTTGGCTTTTCTGCGCTCCATAACTTAGGAGAAGTTACAGACATGCAGAGCTTTGTCTCGGCGGAAAGCTCTGCGCTTGCTCTGAAAATCTCTCTGCCGCTTTCTACGAGTACCGCTTCAACCGTTCCTCCATTGTCATTTTCTGAGTATAAGTCAGCTGATAGCTCAGCGGAGCAAAAATCATTACAAATCGCAGTATTGATTTTGATATCGCGAATATGCACTTCGGGTATCGAATAGAGGTGTACATCCCGAAAAATTCCGGAAAATCTGAAAAAGTCTTGGTCTTCAATCCAACTGCCTGAGGTAAATTTAAACACCTGCACAGCCAGCTTGTTTTCACCGTCCTTGATGTATTGCGTGAGCTCAAAATCCGAGGGAGTGAAGCAATCAAGCCCATAGCCAACATACTTTCCGTTTAGCCAAAGTGCAAAACCGCTCTCCACTCCGGCAAAAGTGATGAAAACCCTCTGCCCCGCCATTCTTTCAGGCAAATAAAAATGTTTTGCATAACTTGCAATAGGGTTAAAATCCGAGGGTATATCGCCCGGCTCAATATCATGGATTCCATCCCAAGGGTATTGCACATTGACATACTGGTGCTTATCATAACCCTGCATTTGTATGTGCCCCGGAACGATGATATCGTCCCAGCATTTGCAGTCAAAACCAGGGTGTTCAAAGCCTTTCGGCGCAAGTGCATAGTTTTTTGCATAACTAAACTTCCAAACTCCGCTGAGAAGTTCATAATAACTGCTTTCGTTTTCAGCTGCCTCACATTCACTTCGGTAGTGGATATGACTCGAATAAGCATTCAGTCTGTTCTCCCGAAAATATTCGGGGTCTTTAATCTTTGAAAAATCAAAACTCATTTTAATAACCATTCCTTTCTGTGACTTTTAAACTAACCTTGCATTTGGAGTTCAACAAATTCTTGTGCGGCTTGCAGCTCGGCATCTATGTCTGCACCACGCAAAACGTTACTGACTACAATTTCAATTGCCGAAATTACTTCATGATGAAACTCTCCATATCGAAAAGCGGGTATGTTAATTGAAAACCTGATGATGTCCTCAAAAATTCTCTGTCTGCCAAAAAACACCTGCATTTCTTGATATGCAGGACTTTCAGCAGCCGGAAGCCACGCAGAAATGACTCCGTCAGACTGTAAAAGAGTAGCATAGAGTTCAGCACTTCCCGCAAATGTATTTTTTAGAAAATCAATTGCGAGCGAGGCATTTGCGTTGCTTGTGACCGCCCAGCTCGAACCGCCTGAGCCGGAAGAATTTGTTCCGCCGGGTACGTCAAGCCTCGGAATGTTTGTTATAGCCCACAGCCTTTCATGAGCCGGATTTTGCCGGATTGAATCGAGAATCCAATATCCGCCGATAGCGCCGACAACGACATCATTTACAAATGAGCCAATTTGCGCACCCCTGTTGCTTACTTCAACCAAAACACCTGTTTTCACAAGCTCTGTGTAAGTTTCTACGATTTGCCTCAGCACTGCATTGCCAACAATATTGGGGTTACCATAGATGTTAAACATACTGACCCCGGCAGACCTTGCCATATAGTCAATCCAGTCCGCACCGCCTGCGATAGCCGCCACCATGGGCATACCTGTTTCAAAAAGAGCTATTTGCCCGAGTTCAATGAAACGACCCCAGGTAATCCCGGTGAAATCATCGACAGTAAACCCCATTGCTCCTACAATGTCTGTACGCAAGCCCATGACTACCGCATCGTTATCAAACGGAACACCAAAGTTTCTGCTCTCTACCACAGATAGCGAGGCCTTTGCAGGGGCAAAATCATCAAAGTTAATGCCGGAATCTGTGAGATTAAAAAACACCTCGGGATAATTCGTAACTTTTGAGTGGAATATCTGATCTCGCATGAGTATAATATCCGGCAATAGCTCAAATGTGCCCGAAGCAGCAGCTGCTGTTATTTGCATGGAAATTTCTTCCTGAGACATTTCAACACTTCGCAGTACAAAGTCGGGATTAATGCGCTGATAGATTGCGGCGGCATCTGCCAAAGCACGCAAGGTAATTTCACAATCGAGACTCCAAACAGTAATTGTTTTACCATCCAAATCATCATAAGGAGGCCCGGGTTCGTTTTTGCTTGCAAATACGAGAATGACCATTACGAATACAAGAATCAATGCTGATAATTTCTTTATTTTAATGATTTCGCCCCCTTTCATGACTAAAATATCGCAGATATTTACTTTTCATCAGCTATCAGCTTCATAACTGAATGGTAGATTTCTTCAGCATTTCTGCGAAAACCCTTTTCCAGCTTGTCCGCTTGTTTTTCGTTTATTGCAAAAATCTCCATAGAAAGTATCTCGCTAACTCCGTCAGAAAGCGACAATGCAACTCTATAGCCGCTGTTGTCCTCTTTTGCACGGCTCGTTTTTATCATGGCATTACGATTCATTGCAGCTCTGATTTTTGCTGTTAAGTCCTCTGCTTTTTGTTTTACGGAATAAGGGAGGTCTTTTTCGAGAACCTCTCCGTTTCGCTCACCTTTTGGAGTCAGCGTATACATCCCGTCAGTTAGCTGCAAATGTTTTGTCTCTACGAGCTTTAAAATGCAGTCCGTGACATCGAAGTAACTAATACCCTCATCACACATAGCAAGCTCGGTCAAAACATCCATAGCTACAGGACCGGGCAAACGCCGCATCGCAAACAGGATAAGCATCTTTATTTCAATTTTTTCATGAATAAATCCAAATTTTTCAACCATAGATAAAGTATAGCACAATAGGGGTTGCATAGTACAGCAAAATTTGTTACAATAAGTTACGGTGAATATTCAGCATACGGAGTGATTTTTTTATGTACAAAATCAAGGGCTTATTTAAGCGCATTACCGGCGCAAAGCACTTTCAGCGTTATTTCATTGCATCTGTAGTAGTTATAATGGGCGTTGTAATCTTTGCTGTTAGCGCATTGCAAAGCACTGAACCACCCCCGGATGATCCGCTTATTGCAGAGGCAACCCCCAACCCCAACCCGTCAAACGGAGAGGTCGCAACACCCACACCTACCCCTACTCCGGCACCAACTCCCACAGCAGATCCATGGCCTCCCGACATGATACGCGGCATTTTCAATCCACTGACCGGAGAACCCACTGAAGAAGACATTTCACGAAACAGGCCATTTGCGTTTGTTTTAAACAATATGACCGTCGCTCTGCCGCAAGTCGGCATATCGCATGTGGACATTTTGTATGAATTCCCAGTTGAGGGCGGTATTACCCGTATGGTCGCTTTTATCCAAGATTTATCAGAATTAGATACTCTGGGCAGTATCAGAAGTGCTCGTTACTATTTTGTCTCCATAGCGGAAAGTTTTGACGCAATTTTCGCACATGCCGGACATAGTTATGTTGCCAGAGACCACATGAGCAACAGAAATATAAACAATCTTGATGGTGTTTCAGGGGCACACGCAAGACTGTTTCACAGGGATCCCGAAAGACGCCGCACAATGGGATTTGAGCACAGCATGGTAGCGTTGGGGCAGAGAATTTATGAGGCTATCCCTAATTTTAACTTCCGCACAGAACATGAAGAAGGGTTTGAAAGCTCCCTTAGATTTTCAGATAACGCAGCTCCTGTTAACGGAGGCTCCGCAAGAAATGTAACAGCAAGAATTACTTCAAGCAAGAATAGTCTTTTTACCTACTATGAAGAGTACGGGCAATACTTCATGCGGCAGTTTAACAGAGATTTTGTAGATGGAGAAACAGGTGAGCGCGTTGGCTTCACCAACATTCTTTTGATTCAAACATCAGTCACGGCAAGACCCGGAGATGCAGCCGGACTACGCATGATTGAAACAACAGGCTCAGGCACAGGATACTTTATTAACGGCGGATACTACACAGAAATCCGATGGTCAAGAGCAAATGAATCCGCACAGTTTGAATACACTCTTCCCGATGGCAGTCCCCTGCTTCTTGGAGTAGGCAGAACATTTGTAGGTGTTGTCCCACAAGAATTGGATCATACCTTTGAATAACTTAAATATCATGACAAAAAAGGCGAGATGCGGTGTTATTTTTTACTAAGCCGATAAAATAACACCGCATCTCGTTTACAAACAAATAGAAAAGCGTTTACTATGCCTTGCCGTCGCAACCCAGGACGTTTTTGATTTTGTGTTTAACCAGCTCTCTGATATAATCACGTCCGGGAGCGAGGTATTGCCTTGGGTCAAAATGTTCCGGGCTTTTGGCGAAATGCTCTCTGATACCCGCTGTCATGCCGAGACGCAAATCTGAGTCGATGTTGATTTTGCAAACGGCAGACCTTGCAGCTTCACGCAGCATATCTTCGGGAATACCGATTGCATCGTCAAGTTTACCGCCGTTAGCGTTAATGATTTTAACATACTCCGGAACAACAGAAGATGCGCCGTGCAAAACTATCGGGAAGTTTGGCAGCCTCTTTGTGATGTCCTCCAAAATGTCAAATCTGAGCTGTGGCTTTTGACCGGGCTTGAACTTGAATGCTCCGTGGCTTGTGCCGATTGCAATTGCCAGTGAATCAACGCCTGTGCGCGATACAAATTCTTCAACCTCTTCAGGACGAGTGAAAGAAGCGTCTTCCGCAGATACATTTACATCGTCCTCAATGCCCGCCAGTTTGCCAAGTTCTCCCTCAACGGCGACGCCTTTGTCATGCGCATACTTGACAACCTCAGCCGTGAGCTTAATATTGTCCTCAAATGAATGTTTTGAGCCGTCAATCATTACTGACGTAAAGCCACCGTCAATGCAGGACTTGCAAATTTCAAAATCATCTCCGTGGTCGAGATGTACGCAAATAGGCAAACCTGTTTCAATCTCTGCGGCTTCAATAAGTTTCATGAGATATGTGTGCTTAGCATACTTTCTGGCTCCGGCGGATACTTGCAAAATCAGTGGAGCGTTCAGCTCTTTTGCCGCCTCTGTGATACCCTGGATAATCTCCAGATTGTTTACGTTGAAAGCTCCGATTGCATATTTGCCCTCATAGGCTTTCTTGAACATTTCTTTTGGTGAAACTAATGGCATAAAATATTCCTCCAATTAAAGTATTAAAGTATTAAAGTTCTATCCTGCCGATTATACTACATAATATGAAAAATGGCTATAATTTTTTACTCTCACCCTGTAATGATTGTGCCCGTTTTCCCTTTTAGTCCATCACGAGCAACTTCAAGCTTTGTAATCAGAGACTTTCTGTCACTTCCCGACTTCACAAAGTTCAGTGCTGCCTCGACCTTTGGCAGCATTGACCCCGGTGCAAAATGACCCTCGGAGATATAGCGCTCCGCATCCTCAACCGACAACTCACTCAGCCACTTCTCGCCCGGTTTATTAAAATTAATTGCAACCTTTTCCACAGCCGTCAAGATAACCAGCATATCTGCATTTAGTTCCTCTGCAAGCTTTGCGCTGGCAAAATCCTTATCTACTACAGCAGAGGTACCCTTTAACTGTCTGCCATCAACTTTTTTTACAGGAATACCACCACCGCCGACAGTTATGGGAATTTGCCCTGCATTTAAGAGCGCAGAAACAGTGTCAATTTCAACAATGCCTATAGGTTTTGGAGATGCCACAACACGCCTGAAGCCGCGTCCCGCATCCTCTT
>Ga0209755_10001790_pt1 | contig 31831 bp, 16 predicted proteins | sample TergutCo191P1_FD_187301 | JGI IMG/M metagenome (GOLD analysis project Ga0209755, IMG submission 187301) | Cornitermes sp. P1 segment gut microbial communities from Petit-Saut dam, French Guiana - Co191P1 (SPAdes) (version 2) | ecosystem: Host-associated > Arthropoda: Insects > Digestive system... | reverse complement strand
ATGCGTGGGATGTGCCGATTTCCTCAACATAGCTATGTTCAAACGCGTCGAGCCACAGTACTTGTGCGCAGCCCATTTCAGAAGCCTTTTTTTGAGCTTTGAGAGCGGCCGCGTAGTTGCCGCCGACTTTCGCAAAGCCGACGCCGCCGACACTAGCTCTGACAAACTCTTTTTCAACAAATATTTTTGTAGGAGCGAGTCCACCGCCGGGGATGTCATAGTATGGGCCTACAGGCGAGCATATAATAACAAAGAGAAAGTGTTTTGCTGACTGAACACCGAGAAAGGCATCATCGGCTATGACGAACGGACGAATATAAAGGCTAGTGCCAGGTTTTTCAGGAATCCAATCGCGATCTACGTTTACAAGAGCTTTGATAGCGCTGACAAATAGTTCCGGATCGATATCGGGCATGCACATGCGATCGTTGGATACACGTGCACGTTCTGCATTCATGTAAGGGCGGAAGAGTTGGATGTGTCCGTCAGGTGTCTTGTAAGCCTTTAATCCCTCAAACATCTCTTGTCCATAGTGCAACACCGCAGCGGCAGGGTCTAGGGAGAGGGGGCCGTATGGCATAATGTGCCCATCGTACCAGCCTTTGTCTGTGGAATATTTCATCATGAACATGTGGTCTGTGAAGACCCTACCAAATCTTAGCGTGTCAGGATTAGGCTTTTGTTTTGGTGTTTGAGTCAACGTAACTTCAAACGTGTAGCTCATAAAAATGACCGTTCCTTTCGATTATCTTTAGTTTTTCCAGTGCCGGAATGCTTCTAGCTCTAGGTTCAAAAGATTTGACTTTTGACCAGAGAAAATGGTATGCAACACCTGCTCTACACTCTCGGAAGAGACAACATTTGTTGCACGTATAAAGGCACCAAGCATAATTATATTTGCAACTTTTGCATTACCCAATGTATTTGTTGCAAGTTCAGACACAGGAACCTCAAGCACATTAATATCACTGCGCTCGGGTGCATGGCGAATGAGAGAGGTGTTAACCATCAACAATCCATCTGGCTTTAAGGTGGGTTCAAATTTGCGCATGGAAGGAAGTGTCATAGCTACTACGCAGTCTGATTCAAATATTAGTGGGCTACCTATTGACTTATCAGAGACAATTACCGTGCAATTTGCTGTACCGCCCCGCATTTCAGGGCCATATGAAGGGAAAAATGTTGCTTCCTTACCTTCAAGCATTGCTGCTGCGCCAATTATTTGTCCCATTAGCAGTATACCCATGCCGCCTGTGCCGGCAAAAAACATTTTATATGATTGCATTATACTTCTCCTTCCGGTGTTCTAAATACACCCAACGGGAAATATGGGAGCATTTGTTCGTTTAAGAAGGTCATTGCGTCAACAGGTGATAATCCCCAGTTTGTCGGGCATGTAGAAACAAACTCTATAAAGGTAAAACCGAGTTTTTTGTCTTGGACATCAAAAGCACGCCTGACGGCTTTTTTTGCTTTGTTGATGTTTGCAGGGGAGTTGAGTGCAACACGCTCGACATAAACCGCGCCGCTCAGCGTTGCAATAAGCTCACTGACTTTCATGGGTGCACCAGCTTGCTCAACTGTACGTCCGCTTTGAGAGGTTGTGGACCTTTGACCTATGAGGGTGGTGGGTGCCATTTGTCCACCTGTCATACCATAGATTGCGTTATTAACAAAGAACGCGGTAAACTTTTCACCCCGGGCAGCGGCGTGAATTATTTCTGCAGTTCCAATAGAGGCTAGATCTCCGTCCCCTTGATATGTGAAAACCAAACTGTTAGGGTGTACGCGCTTGATGCCTGATGCTACAGCAGGGGCACGTCCATGAGCACCCTCAAGCATGTCCACATTCATATATTTATGAGCCAGAACGCTGCATCCTATTGGACCTACACCGATTGTGCTGCCGAGCCTGCCCATTTCATCTAAAACCTCCATAATAAGCCTATGAGAAATTCCGTGGGTACAGCCTGGGCAATAATTTGTTTCACCGGGGATCATTCCTTTTGTATATTCAAAAACAGCTTGCATATATCCTATCCTCCCATCTCTTCGAGAATCTTTTTCGTCCGTTGTGCAATTTCCAGCGAAGACGGAACTACACCACCTGTACGACCGACAAGTTCTACGGGGAATCGACCTTTCACACCAACGTGCACATCCTCGATTAGTTGACCCATTGATAACTCCGCAGATATAACGACTTTTGTTTTATTTGAAATTTTGTTAAATTCATCGTAGGGGAAAGGCCAGAGAGAAATAGGCCGGATTATTCCTGCTTTAACTCCTTGCTCGGCTAATATTTCGATAGCCTCTTTGGCAATTCTCGCAACAATTCCATAAGCAACGATAACGACTTCGGCATCTTCAAGTCCGAATGATTCAACTTTGACAAGCTCTTTTTCGGCTTTCGCATATTTTTCGAAAAGCTTATGGACATGCCGTTCAAGCTCATCGGGATTAATTCGCAGTGATCTGACAGTATTTCTCTTGGTGTCATCATCGCCGTAGCCGGTCAATGCCCAGGGTTTTTCTCTTCTAATATCTTCTACCGTGATGTCGGGGAGCTTTTCAGGGAGTTTTACAGGTTCCATCATTTGGGCGAGGACTCCATCCGTGAATATAAATATTGGATTTCTCCATTTGTCGGATAATTCCATCGCTTCGTAAACTAAATCAACGGCTTCTTGGAGGCCAGATGGAGCAAATACAGGTATTTTATAGTCGCCATTTCCACCGCCGCGTGTAGCCTGAAAATAGTCAGCTTGTCCGGGCTGGATTCCGCCTATACCTGGACCACAACGGGAGACATTAAGTATAACAGTTGGGATTTCAGCAGAAGCGAGGAAGCTGAGCCCTTCCTGCATTAGTGCAATTCCAGGTGAAGATGAAGTTATGAACACCCGGCCGCCAGCAGCGGCAGCGCCATATGCCATATTTATAGCACTGATTTCGCTTTCGGCCTGAACAAAGGAACCACCATGTTTTGGCAGCTCGCGTGACATATATTCCGGTATTTCATTTTGCGGTGTTATTGGATAACCAAAGTAATAACGGCAACCGCCGCGTATGGCTGCTTCGGAAAATGCTTCGTTACCCTTCATTAATACTTTATCACTCACTGAGCCACATCCTCCTTGTAAATGGAAATTGCCCCATCGGGGCAGACAAGTGCGCAAGATTTGCAACCGACACAACTATCCATTGCTGTGATTTCGGCAGGACTGTAGCCTTTGTTGTTTATGTGTGAACCAATTTGAATGATTTTCTTTGGACAGAAAAGCACGCACAGCTCACAGCCTTTGCAGGTTTCTCCGCAGATTCGGACATCGAATTTTGCCATGTACATTCTCCTTTAAAGTTTATCGAATATAGCGTTATGTTAGCCATGTTGGGCGCATGTAAAGTCCAAGCGGGAAGGATTTTCCGCCTAGTTTGGATATGTCATCCGGATTAACTTTGTCTTTCGGGAAACAATTGCACCAGAAGTCTTTGCCGGTTGCATCGCAAACCTGCATACATAAATCGTATCCTTTTGCAATGGTGCTTACAGTTGTTTCTCCGAGCAGATGAGTATTATTGACTATGCCGGTTACTACAAGCCCTGTGGCAGCCTCAATTGCTAAAACATGATCAATGGCACCGTCTACTGTATCCGTATGAGGACGGTTTGCATTAATTATAGCAAAGACTGCGGTATCAGAAATGAAATATTTTGAAAATTGTTTTAACACAAGTGCCCCGGCATCATTGCCGCCTACATCGACAATCACACGGCAGGCGCTATCTTCAAGTGGCGCTCTCACACTAGCCCCAAGGGCAGGGAGTTCGGCAGTTATTTCGCTGTCATATGTGCTGCCATACACACAAACACCTGCCCCCTCAAGCATAGCACGCTGCTCGCGGGAGCGGAAATAGGGGTTTATAATATCTAAGTCGATTAGAGCCAGTTTGCCTGCGTTTTTTGAGGCCAGAGTCATTGCAAGAGAAACGGAAAACTCAGTCTTTCCACTACCATAGTGACCTACCACAACAATTTTTCTTGGTGCGCAATCAAAAAAACGCATTTGTGTCACAGTATGCGCTCCTTTCCAACCGTTGTAGTCCACTATATATTACAACGATCAAAACTTATTGTACTCAATAGTGTAGCTATTTGTCAATATCATACAAGCAGTTTGTGATATTTAATGTATTTTTCGCCATTTCATACAATGTGTTTTGCTGATTGTTGTACATTTTTTGGAAAAAAGAAACGATAGATCATTGAATTTATTGTAAAATATGGTCATATGTGATATTCTTCATTTAATGAAAATGAAGGAAAAAGTTGGTGAGATATATGATATGTGCTGCTTGTAAGTCAGAGTTTGATGATAATTCAAGATTTTGTCCGAGGTGCGGAGCTGCTAAGCCAGATGCTTTTTTTTCGGAATCAGAAGCAACGCATTCCAGCGGAGCCAGTCAGTTTCAAAATGTGAAATCAGGACAATCATATGATATTCCAGCGTCTGAAAAAAACGCTGTTGAAGCTGATGAAGGCAAACCATTTTTTACAGAAACGCCAATAAATAATTCCGTGGATGATTCTGCGTCTACCAGAGCTGCTAATTCAGGTTCGCCATATACTACAGGGTATAGCCCACCTCAAAATGCACAAAAGAAAGGTTATTATTCTCACTATAGATCTGAATCACAAAAAACACAGGATATATCTGGTGAACATTCTGTACATCGTGATTCGCACAGTGCTAGAAATTCATATGACACTCAGCAATCATCATATACTCAACAAAATGCGCAACAGGCGCAATATACAGGCTTTCCATTTCAGCAGAAAAGGACCTTTGACGATAAAAGTATACGTAACTTCTTGATAGGGTTTACAATTGTTGCAGTGGCGGTGGTAACTCTAGTGGTGACTCTGGTTGTCATCTCAGATGCTTGGAACATTGCCGGGTAGTTAGAAAGTTCTTTTTTTCGGAGCGGTTGTGGTTAGTCTTGCAGATTATTTTGTCCACACTATCTAAAATCTTTCGTTAAATAGATACGAAAAATAAATGATGCATATTGTACAAAAACGACAATGAAAATTCTGCTAAATTGCACATGGTGCATAACCTTGACAACGGACAGTGCGTAAAGTATACTCTAACACATAGCAAAAGCTAAACGATTAGATTTTTTTTGGAAGAAAGTTGGTGACTTCTAATTACTATCAAAGATATTGCAAGAGAAGCAGGAGTATCAACCGCCACTGTGTCTTATGTGATTAATGGCACAAAACACGTTACGCCGGAAAAACGCCAGCGTGTATTAAATGTAATTGCAAAAACGAACTATCAGCCAAATCGTGTTGCAAAAAGTTTACGTACGAAAAAAACTAATACAATAGGAGTTCTTTCAGAAGGGATTTTAGATTTTCCAACCGTTGATATCATAAGTGGCATTTCGGGCTATGTTGAGCAAACAGAATATCAAATATTACTATCTGACCTTAGAATGCTGGACTGCCTTTTTAATCGATATGATCAAGTCGTCCATCAAAAGGACAAGATAAACAAAGCTCTATCATATCTGGTGTTTGGCGCAAAAGTTGACGCAATAATTTATCTGGGTATGTTTGACCGAGACATAACCGGAATAATATCAAATATGAACAAGCCGGTTGTTGTGGCATACTGCACTTCAGATGATGACTTTACCTGTTCTGTTACATATGAAAATGAAGACGTTTCAGCATCACTCACACAGCACCTGTTCGACAATGGGCATGAACGTATTGCAGTAATCACAGGTCTGAGTAACACAGCTCCGGCACAAAAGAGACTACGAGGTATACATAATGCTTTTGAGCAAAGCGGACGCGTTTTGGATAGTGGTATGGTAAAAAATGGAGACTGGGGGAGAGAGTCCGGCTATAGTTGTATGATGGAACTTTTGGCACAGTGCAAGGATATGCCGCCGACTGCAGTGATGGCGATGAATGACCTTATGGCCATCGGAGTTATGGATGCAATAAGAGAGGCAAATTTGCGTATTCCAGAAGATATTTCCATTGTAGGATTTGACAATAGGGAAGTATCTGAATTTGTTTTCCCAAAACTCACAACAGCTGAAATTGACCTCAAAGCAATAGGATACACAGCAGCAAAAGTCGCGACGCAGAAGCTTAGTGGTGTTGGAGAGTATGCCGAAGTCAGTAATATTGTAGTTCCAAGTAAACTCATTTTACGCGACACAGTTAAAAAAATTATTTAGACGTTATTAGTGGGTAAAAATTGTCTACTTTTGTATGTTGTTATACAAAATCTAAACGATTAGCCATTTTGAGAGGTGAACTCATTGCGCCGATTAGTAATTAACGCAGATAAGAAAAGCGGAAAGATTAACAAGAACATATACGGACACTTTTCAGAGCATCTTGGACGATGTATTTATGAGGGCATTTTCGTCGGAGAAGATTCCTCCATTCCGAATATAAAGGGTATGCGCATAGATGTGGTGGAGGCTCTAAGTAACATAAAAGTTCCTGTGTTGCGTTGGCCAGGCGGTTGTTTTGCCGATGAATACCACTGGAGAGATGGTATTGGACCCAGAGAACAGCGCAAAAAAATGATTAATACTCACTGGGGAGGCGTTGTTGAAGACAACTCTTTTGGAACCCATGAATTTATGGAATTGTGCAGACAAGTTGGCTGCGACCCATTTATATCCGGCAATGTAGGTAGTGGGACTGTTCGTGAAATGAGCGAATGGGTGGAGTATATGACATTTGACGGGGTATCACCAATGTCGGAACTTCGCAGGAAGCACGGAAGAGAAGAACCGTGGAGAGTACCATATTTTGGTGTGGGAAATGAGACGTGGGGATGCGGCGGCAATATGTGTGTTGATTACTATGCCTCAATATACCGTCACTATCAGACTTATGTGCGTGAATATGGTGCGAACAAAATTGCAAAAATTGCTTGTGGTCCGAATATAGATGACTACCACTGGACGGAGGTCATGATGGAACTCTGTCACAGCAACGTACCGCATACCAATGGTGCAACCTTTAGAATGGACGGATTGTCACTGCATTACTACACGTGCCCGGGTGGTCCAGAAGGGAGAGGTTCGGCAGAAAAGTTTGATGAAGAAAAATATTTCCACACATTAAGTGAAGCGCTGCGTATTGAAGAGCTTATTAAAGGCCACAGCTGCATAATGGATAAATACGATCCTGAGAACAAAGTGGGCTTGATTGTCGATGAGTGGGGCACATGGTTTGATGTGGCAGAGGGAACAAACCCTGGTTTTCTCTACCAGCAAAACACAATGAGAGACGCACTTGTAGCAGCTCTTTCACTAAACACATTCAATAAGTACTGCGGAAGGGTTACAATGGCAAACCTCGCTCAAACAGTAAATGTTTTGCAATCAGTGATTCTCACGCAAAAAGAAAAAATAATAAAAACCCCGACATATCACGTTTTTGATTTATATAAAGGACATCAGGAGGCTATGCTCATAGAAAGTTTTGTAGAAGCTCGCCAAATAACATCCGGAAAATACTCAATACCAGATTTGCACATCTCTGCATCGCAATCAACAGATGGCGAGATACTAGCTACACTGGTAAACCTTTCACCGCATGAACCGACAAATATTTCCATTGATATTAACGGTGAGAAAGTTGAGTCAGTGAAAGCAAGAGCGATAAGTGGAAAGATTGATTCACATAATGATTTTAACAATCCCGAACGTATAGAGCCTCAAGATGTTGGAAATATAGAAAGAAATGAAAACAAGATAAAACTTCAAAGTCCCCCGTGCTCGGTGATGGAAATAGTCATAGGGTGCAATGCCTCGCGTACCGATTAAACAAAATGCAGTAAGGAGAAAAACATGAGTAAGTACGGAATCACATTTATCGGACATATGTGCTATGACGAGGTCAAACCATATGGAGAGGAACCAATCATTGCTCCAGGCAGTGCGGTGCTGTGCGGTGCTATGGTATCAGCAAAAATTGGTGTTAAGACTGCCGCAGTCGTAAAAATGTCTCTCGATGAGGAAGCTATAAACCAACCAATGAAAGATCTCGGTGTTGATGTCTACGTTATTCCTGCACCGTGCACCACATACTCCCGTGTGCTGCATAAATCAGAAAACGTAGACGAACGTGACATTACTCTGGTCAGAACTGCCGGTTTGATTAAGATTGAGGATATACCCGAAATAGACTCACGTTACTACCATCTTGCAGGCATTTCCGATTCAGAATTTGACATGGCACTCATAGATGGGCTTAAAGCCAGAGGATATAGCTTATCAACAGACATGCAGAGTTTTGTGCGTCAAATTACCCCGGTTACAAAGGAAATTAATTTTGGTGATGTAAAAGATAAAAAAGAGATAATATCAAAAATGGACATGGTAAAGCTCGATATTGTTGAAGCAAGAGTGCTTACCGGAACAGACAATCTACAAGATGCGGCTATCATAGTTGAGTCATGGGGATGTCCTGAAATTATGATAACTCAATCAGAAGGGGTTCTTGTAAGGCAAGGCGGCAAGTTCTACTATGAGAAATTTTCAAATAATAGTGTTATAGGTCGTACCGGCAGAGGTGATACAACATTTTCAGCATATATGTCATGGAGGCTTGAGCATGATGTTGCGGAATCAATCAAATTCGCAGCGGCTTTGGTTTCCATAAAAATGGAAACATATGGTCCATTCCAAGGCACCTTAGAGGACGTATTTACACGCATAAGAGAAAAGCATTCCTAACCTCTTAACCTCTCTGTTGCCGCAAAGGATAAGTTAAGCAGAAACAAACTTAGGAGAAGGCTATGTATATAGACAAATACACAATAGACCCAGACTGGTGTGTCATTGAGGATAAATTTGATGCAACCAGAATAAAACACAACGAATCAGTTATGGCATTAGGTACTGGTTTTTTGACAACACGCTCAAGTTTTGACGAGGGGTTTGAAGATGACGAGCAAAACCTGACGTATGAGCGCAAAGCGATGAATGTTTCTCTTGAAGTTGTGCCAACAAGAAAGAGTCGCTGGGGAACTTTCATTCCGCTTGTGCAGGGGCAGCATCCACATTGGAATGTAGGGGTTATAAACCTACCATACATGCTCGGGTTTGAAGTACATGCCGATGGCGAAAAGCTAGACATGGAAACAGGAAAAATCACAGGCTACAAAAGGTGGCTGGACATGAAGGCCGCTACGCTATTTCGCACATTCATATGGGAAACAAAAAGCGGGGCAGTATTAAACATTCTTTTAAAGCGATATATGAATCCAGATGACAGATTTGTGACTGTTCAAGAAATAAGTATCAATGCGATTTCAGGAAATGCACAAATTATGCTCAAAAGTTACATAGACAATGATGTGCGCACGAATGGGTGCGACAAGTTTGTCAGCCATGCAGTCGGCTTTGCGGCAGATAGAGTTATATATTCAGATGTTACAGGAAACCTTGGAGACAGAATAATAACAGTAAGCCGATTAGTTTCAGAAAAAAGTAAGTACCATACAATTGAGCAGGAAGACCGTAAAGTTAGCGCATCGCTCTTATTCAAAATTTCCGAAGGTGAGGAAGTCAGTGCCCGAAAAATATCTGCTCAGTCGGCAAGTGTATACTTCGACAGAGAGGATCTACTTGATGAAGGCATAAAAATGTTGGAGGCCGCAATGTGCAAAAGCCCAAGCGACTTACACTCTGCACATACTGCAGTATGGGCAAAAAAATGGGACGTTTCGGATATTCAAATAAAGGCTAATGACCATGATGGATATAATAGTCAAAGGGCAATACGTCAGTCTATCTATCATCTGCTCAGAGCACGCTCAACGGACTATCGTGCACTCAATTGTGCAAAGGGCTCAACCAGCGAAATGTACTTGGGCTCGGTATGCTGGGATATGGAAATATTTTTCCAACCATTTTATATCTATACAAAACCAGAACTTGCAAAAATGACGGGTCTTTACAGATATAATATCATTGATGGTGCACGCCGTAGCGCGAAAGCTCACAACTATAAGGGTGCACGCTACCCATGGCAAACAGACCGTTATGGGAATGAAGTATGTTCACTATTTGAATATGCCGACCATGAGATTCATATCTCCGCCGACATAGTAGTTGGATTATGGCACTACTATTTAAATACAGGCGACAAGGAATTTTTGTACAATAAGGGTCTTGAAATAATACTTGAAACATCACGCTATTGGAGCACCAGAGTGAACAAACTTCATGGACGTGAAGGGTGGCACATACTTGGCGTTATGGGACCGGATGAGTATAAACCTATTACAAACAACAATGCTTATACAAACTTTGTTGTAAGGGAAAATCTGAGGCTGGCAGAAAAAGTCGTAAATATGTGTAAAACAGATTCTCCTGAAGTATATAAATCACTATGTGAAAAAATCGGATTTAATGAAAATGAACTAAATTTCTTCAATGAAATCGCTGAAAAGTTACCGATTCCAAAATGTGAAGAGCGTAAAATTATATGGCAGTGTGATGATTTTGATACAGCTTTCTGCGAGATTGACATTGAAGGGTTGTGGGAAGACAAGGATAAACTCTTCGGATTTTACACAACTCAAGAACTTCGTTACAGAGCGAAGTGTCTCAAACAATCAGATGTTATAGCGCTTATGGGACTGTATACAGAAGCCTTTACAAAGGAAGAAATGGCAGCGTCATTTGACTACTACAATCCATACACGATCCATGACTCATCTAATTCACTATGCCATAATGCCATTGTTGCAGCCCGTATTGGACGTCCAGAGCAAGCCTATGAAAATTGGAAAAAGTCCATGGATATAGACTTTGGCCTAAAGCCAAAAGCCTCAGAGGGCATTCATTTTGCCAATGTAGGTGGTATGTGGCAGGAAATTGTTATCGGTTTCTGCGGTATGAAAAACGCTCTTGATGCAGATGTTCTAACCCTAAATCCATCTATGCCCAAAGAACTCGAAAGCATCTCCTTTATGATCTTCTGGAAGAGTCAGCTGGTCAGCGTAACAGTTACAGGTAGCAGTGTGACACTAAATAACCGATCAAACAAAGAAATCGAGTTCAAAGTAAAGGGACAGATAGAAAAAATTCAACCAGAAACAGAGATACGGGTAAATTATGTACAGGGCTGACAGACACCGAGTTCTTAGAGATACCCAAGTATTCACAAATCGTCAAATTGCGCACGGCGCAATAAAAAATACAACTATATTTTTTTAGGAGGAAAACATGAAAAAGGTAAAGTACATTTTGGTTCTGGTCCTTGCATTAGCCATGATTGCAGGTATTGCGGCATGCGCTAGCCCTGCTCCGGCAACACCTGAGGCTCCAGCAACACCGACAGACCCGGCAGCCCCCACGACTCCTGCAGCACCTGCGACACCTGCAGTTCCCGGTGAAGCTCCGGTGGCAGGCGACATCGAAGATCAAGAACCAGTAACAATAACTTACGCAATGTGGGGCGATGACGCAGAAGTGGCAACTCTCGAAGCGACTATAGCAAGATTTAATGAAGAATTTCCGTGGATTACAGTAGAAATAATCCAAGTTGACCGCGGTGAGTACGAAGTATGGATGAACACAATGGCAGCCGCGGGCACACTTCCAGACACGGCAATCATGGCAGAGCCAATGGTTATCGGATGGGCAGAAAGGGGAGCACTGCTTCCTATTGATGTTGATGCGATTATCCAAGCGGTTGGAGACACGCCGCTGCCGCATCTTGGGTTCCAGCATGGCGGACAAACACTGGCATACTCAGTCTGTAACAATATTGTCAGCCTTTTCTACAACGTAGACATGTTTGAAGCAGCCGGTGTGGATATGCCACCAAAAACTTGGGCTACAGCATGGACGTGGGATGAGTTTATTGATGTAGCAAAATCCCTCACACTCGACTCAGCAGGCAGAAATGCACATGATCCAGGCTTTGACCGCAATAATGTGGTGCAGTATGGTTTCCGTCAATACAACGCAACTTGGATGCTTGAAGCATGGGCGCGTGCAAACGGGGCAGCTTGGTTTGATGGTCCAAACAATGTAATCATTGATAACGCAGCATCTATAGAAGCGATTCAAATGATTGCAGATCTGCACCTTGTACATGGTGTGATGCCGCAATTCGGTACAAACGAAGGCACAATTGACACATGGCTTGTTGAAGATACTGCAATGGCAGTAAACGGCACTTGGTCATTCGGTGTTTGGTTAGGCGGTGCGAGAGACAATCATGGTCTTAACTTCAATGTAGGTGTACTTCCTCGCATGGGCGGCCAAGGAACAATCTCTACTGCCGGTGTTAATGTTATGATGGCTGATACACAAAATCCAGAAGCAGCAAGCATTTGGCTTGCATGGTATGCACAACCTGAAAATGCCTGGGATCTAGTTGAAGGCGGCATTTGGATGCCTATATTCTCGCAGTGGTACCACAATGAAGATATGATGCGTCGTTGGGCAGACAACAACTATCCAGGGCGTGCATCGCAAAACTTCCCGCCATTTGAAGACTATCGTGCAGCTGTTATAGAAGCATCACTGTCACCTGTAGTTTATTCAGCAGCGTGGTATACTGTTCCTAACATGGATGTATTTCTGGATGTTCTCGGAACAGTCTTAGCCCCCGTATGGAATGGTGCACAAACCGCACAAGATGCGGTAGCCGGAGGTATGGGAGCTTTAAGATCAGCAAATGTAGGCTAAATTGTCAAGGGTAACGATTATATTGACAATATGAAAACAAGCGGCGTCTGTCAATAGCGGGCGGACGCCGCACTCACTGACAATAGAAAGGGTGTGTGCAATGATTGCACCGGCCAAAGGATTACTTAAAATAACAGGGTATATATACCTCACATTTGCCGGGATTTCTGCTTTGGTGGGCATACTTGGTTTGGCTGGATCCGGCTTTTTAGCATCAATTAGACCAGAAGGCTTTATATTTGCACGAGCATTTAGAACACATGTTGCACCTGATGGTGCGATGCCAATTTTCCTCGTTTTTCTGCTTTTGTTTGCAGCATATCGGTTGTTTGTTGGGGTTATGACAATTTTAAACAATGATAATATCGACAAGGCAGGAACTTTGGGTCTTCTAGGGAAAATTGATCTCTGGCTCGTTATTGGTATTACAGCGTTTTCTGTTTTCTTTATTGACGGCTTTTCTTTTATCTGGTTTGCGATTTTATCATACATTGGAACAATTATGCTTTTGCGCGGTTCGGCACAAAATGACTTTAGACCCGGAAAGGCAGATCGCAGTGAAGCTAGAGCAGCAAAGCTGTTTTTGATTCCGGCTTTCTTAGGTCTAACATTAATCACATATATACCACTAGCATCGGTATTCGGATTGTCACTTTTTGATTGGAGAATTCCAGGTGCACCGGTCTTTGGCGGACTGGTTAACTACATACACTTATTCACAGAAAACTTCTTCTTCTGGACGTCAATTCGTGTCACGATTATCTATGCATTCATTACGGTGATAATCGGTATGGTATATTCTATGTTAATTGCTATACTTCTAAACCGAAAAATGCCGGGGAGGGCAGTGTTTAGAACTATTTTTTATTTGCCATTTATTATTCCGGTTGTTGCCTCATTTACCGTCTGGAGACTGCTATACTCATGGCAAGGACCAATCAATAGCATAGTTAGTATGCTCGGTGGTGACAGAACACATTTTCTTGCAAATGACGCTACAATTATACCTGCTCTGGCAATAGTTGCAGTTTGGGCAAGTGGAAATATTATAGTTATTAAAATGGCCGGACTTGGAAATGTGCCTCGCACTTATCAAGAGGCTGCGGAGATAGATGGAGCCAATGCATGGCAAAGATTTTGGAAAATTACAATTCCGTGCATGACACCAATAATCTTTTATAATATGCTCATGAGCCTAGTCACGCATATGCAAGTATTTGTTCCGTCTCTAATGATGGCAGCCGGAGGCTCAGCAGGGCGTGCAACAGTTCCGGAATCATATCTGTTTATGACATTTACAATGTATCGAGAAGGTTTTATGAATAGCTTCATGGGGCGCGCAAATGCAATCGCATTCATATTTTTCATTCTGGTAGGCATTTTTACAGCGATTTTGTTTGCTACATCTAAATCATGGCTCTTCTATGAAGGAGGTGACCCAAGATGACACATGCACACGAAAATGTAAAAACTGTACCGACACCTGGAAAGAGCTTACTAAAGATAGCGGGAATCTTGCTCATAATTTTAACCATTTTGGCTTTTGTGTTTGGGATTTCAGGACTATTGGGGTTTGATATCACCGGAACAATATATTTAGAGGCTGCAATCACGGATGCCATCTCTATTCCTGCTGCAACAACAATTATGGATCCGGTAACGGGTGTGGATACAAATGTTTCGATTTGGACTGTGGAATCGTGGGACGTTCTGCAAGATGCACTGCGAACTGCCAGAATTACCGCAGCAGATGGTGTGGCATCTCAAGCAGAAATAGATACAATATCAGAACAGCTGAGAAGTGCGATTAATGCCCTAGTACTTGCAGATGCAGATGCCGACACAGATAGGGCTGCTCTCTTGCCATCCGGACGTGCCATTGACACATACTTCATATTTGTTCTAATACTTGGTGTATTTATGCTGGCTTGTGGGTTTGCGGGCCTAAAATTCAAAGAAAACGTTGAAAAGGCGCGCACATTGGGAATACTTGGAGTTATAGGGGTGGGCTTTACTATTGCGTTATTCTTTTTTACCGCGGGTTCACTGGGCTACACATTGGCATGGCCGATGCTTATTTCTATTTTGGCGCCGGCTATTCTTACAGCGGGTGCTCACAAAAACAATCGTAGGGTTGATAAAATCATTATTTTTGGAATTTTGACACTCTTGTCAATGATTGTTTTGTTTCCTCTGTTTTGGATTATTCGCTCGTCACTTATGACCTTGACTGAGGTTTCGTCAATGTCATTTTTACCGAGCCGGTGGCTGTTCTCAAACTACCCGTTAGCGCTGGAAAGTTTCCACTTCTTTTTGTACTTACGCAACACATTAACAATCGCCGTTCCGGCAGTTGTTCTGGGTACAGGGACATCCGTTTTGTGCGGCTACTCATTTGCGCGATTTCGCTTTAGAGGAAAGAAGTTCGTCTTTGGATTGTGCATAGCCTCAATGTTATTGCCACCAATGGTTACGCTAATTCCGATTTTTATAGTTTGGACGAGCTTTTTCGACATGTCAAATTCGTTTTTGCCGCTTATCATTCCATGGGTATGTGGTGGTGGGGCCTTTAATATTTTCCTAATGCGTCAGTTCATACTGACAATTCCTCGTGAACTGGATGAAGCCGCCATGATAGACGGAGCAGGGAAGCTTAGAATTTTAGGAATGATTATAGTGCCTGCCATAAAACCTGCAATTATGGTTGTTGCAATCTTTATATTCATGCAAATCTGGAATGATCTATTGACCCAAACAATTTACCTCTCAGACCCCAACATGATGACAATGGCTTTGGGTCTGCGGGTTTTTTCCGGTTCATTCGGTACAGTGTGGAATTTGACAATGGTAGCTGCTGTACTTGCAATTATACCTGGCGTTATAGTGTACATAGTCGGGCAAAAATACCTGATCGAGGGTATAGTAATGACGGGTATGAAAAACTAACGATTTGTTTCAGGATTAAAAAATAGTACTCGCAAGGCGTAAGGCGAGTGGTATCCACGCCTTGCGAGTTTGGATTTATAATTATGTGGCAAGATGTCCTGCTCAGTGAAGCGAATTGTGTATTTTGCATAAAATGCAACATGGATTTTCGTGCTGTTTTGTTATATCGATATTTATTGACACTGTTTGCAGCATGGGATATAATATGGGCAGCAGTATATCTAATCGTTTAGATAGATTTTCTAATCGATTAGATTGCTCGCTTCATATGTAGGATAGGAGTAAAAGAGATTGCACAATACGGCGTGTGCGACATTGATATTTTAAACCAGAATAGGATACCGAATTCGAAACACATATTAATCCGTACCTGACGCATATTAGTTCACATTCAGAGGAGAGATTATTAAAGCACTTTTGATTTTGAAGTAGTTGAAATTGTTTTTTTGGACAAAATTGGACAAAAAGAAGGAGAGGTGTTGCGAATGGTATAAATCAAGGTTATCCGCTCAAATGAGCCGGTTAACCTCGTTGTGCGTTAACAACGAGGCTGAAAACGGAGAACCACAACTCCATAACAAAAGAGGCGAACTTTATAATTGGAGGATATGTTATGCGAAAAAATAAATTGGGAACTAAAGCTTTAGTTTGTCTTATTACTTTGGCCATGTTTTTGTCAATGTTCCCCACGCAAATCTTTGCATATGAGTACGACAGCGAAGATTACATACCAGACCGAGTGCATTATGACTTCACGGATGATTATTATGATTTTGAATATACCCCAGAAACATGGGACGTACCGCCTAGTGAGGACCTATTTTTCCTGCAGACTGGGACACAGAATTTACCGGGTATGCCTCCGGTGGCAATTTTAAATGAGTTTTTGACAAGAGCGGCTGTTTATGACGGGCCAGCCGGAAATATTGCTCGCGTACGTGGTATAAATAACGGTGCGGTAACAGCCAACCACAACAACACCCCTAATGCCAATGTACGCGACGGGGCGCTTGCTGCAGGTGCAGCGACAAGCTGGAACACTTGGAGCAACAACGGATTTAATGTACCTGGAGAAACAGGGCTTTGGCAAGCAATCAGGATTATGTATGACGAGCCGGTTGAGATTGACATGATGCGTGTCATGTGGTGGTTTGATAATGCCGTGGGTGCTACTGGCGGTGTTACACCTCCGGCGCAGGCAGCAGGTTCAAGGGCAATTGTGCAGTATTTGCCTCCCGGTGTAACAACTGGTGGAGTTGGAACTGCCACAAGGTTGCAAAACTGGGTAGACATTACAGATATGGTAAATCATAATGGTTTGCCAGTAACAGGTCTCGGTGTTGGAATTACATCAAATACTGCTACAAATGCATCTAACAGATTCTGGAATGGTGTTTGGTTTGAGCCTGTGGTTACACAAGGAATCCAACTTCTGATTCCACGTGGCACAGGTATCGGTGTAGGTATAGGTGAATGGGAAATTTTCCAAGCCGGTCTGCTTGACCCAGCTCAGACTGACTTAAATGCCATTCCTGAAGACTTTTTTATGAACCTTCATCATAATGTAGTTATGCCGATAGGTGAGCATGGTAGTACATTTACTCTATCGGGTTCAACTAATCCAGAGGCGCTTTCAAACTATGGGATAGTGACGCGCGGGGAAACGAACCAAACAGGTACAATTACTGTAACAGCGGTTAACGGCGAATTTATTGCTTCTAGAACGTTTGATTTCCTGGTTCTGAGAAACATGAATGCAGCAGAAGTTCCCGTTATAACTATCCAACCTGTGTCATCAGTGACGATAGATGGCGCAAACCCATCTGTAATCCTTTCTGTTGAGGCACATGTTACTGATGCAGGTACACTCTCATTCCAGTGGTTTAGGAATACAACGGCTTCAAACGAAGGCGGCATTCCCATTGAAGGAGCGACAGACAACTTCTTTGCGGTGCCAACAGAGGAAGCTGGAGTATTTTTCTATTATGTTATTGTAACAAATACGAATCCCGCAGCTGCAATACAAACAGCATATATCGCAAGTGGTGTTTCTGCCGTTACTGTGGTCGAGTCAGTATCAAGTGTGACGATAAGACCCCGCAGAAGATTTATTAGATATGGCGGTACCTTCCAGTTTACTGCAGTTGTAGAAACAATTGGTGCAGCACCTGAAACATTGGCGTGGAGTATTGCCAGAGTTGAAGGCGCATTGGCTCCCGGAACAAGTATTTCAGACACCGGTCTTATAACCCTTTCACCATCAGAAACAGTGGGCAATATCATTGTAACAGCCAGATCTGTCCACGGAGATGGTGCCAGCAATACGATATATGGAACGGCGGAAGTCATTGTCATTGACGTTGATGGTGAAAGAAGCCCTAATGTATATCACAGCTCAATGAGGGTACACCCGGATGATGGTACTGATCTCTCAGCAGGTCCCAATACTCCAGTGCTTGCATCGTTTGATCACACCGGTTGGGAACTATTTGAAGCGGGGTTGCCTCCCTTTGGTCCTGCAGGAACACGTAATTTTAGAGGAGGAACAGGTGGCGGCGGAACACATGGAACCGCTCAGTTGCCGTTTTTCGCAGTTCCGTCAAATCCAAACTTCTCTCCTGGAAACTTCATAGTGTTCTTCCCATCACCACTTAATCTTAGGATGAGCCCCGGTGACGGACACAGTGAGTTTGCCATATATAATGGCAACAGTACCGCAACCAATGGCAGCGCCTATTTCGGCAGTGAATTCCTAGACGTTGAAATTCAGGCGGGGCATCGCTTGACATCGGGCAGTAGTTCGATTGTTTTCCGCTATCAAGATGAGAACAATTTCTACTTCTTGCGCGCAAGAGCAGGTACGTCTTTTGAAGTTGGTAGTGTTGTAAACGGTGTTGAATCAATCATTGCAACCGGCGGAACAGCAGGTGCGCAAATAATGCCAAACAACGCATGGAGACTTTTGCAACTCACAGTTAGAAATAATATGCTGTCTCTTGAAATAAGAACAGAAGTTGTCAACAGAACAAATACAGTTAACACAGTTGTTTTCGACAACATACCGCTTAACGTTGAAGCTTTAAATGTACACGGTCAAGTGGGATTTAGGGCAGATGACGGAAATATAAACGCAATGTGGAATCATGTGCAAATCGCTGGTATGGATACAGCGTTTGTTCTCTATACACCTAACAACATGTTCAGAATCCAGTCAGGTGCAAACGGAAATCTCCAATCCATGCAAGTGCTGCAAGGCACAAACTGGGGCAGGTTGCAAAGAGATGCCACACAAGTTGGCGTTGGCAGCTATCGCCCGGTTGAACTTTTGCAAAATGATACCGAGCAGATTTCAATGGGCGGTCGTCATCGCTCTCTAGGCGACATGAGATTTAACTATCGTGTTGGAAATGCTGGACAGTGGCAAACAGCTTCCACGGGCAATTCCGGTGATATAAGACTTATGTGGCAGCAAGACAACACCATAGGTGTGGAATACACCGCTCCGTCTGACAATGCAAGAGATGGTATAAGGAACTTTACACTTTCACAAACTTTCTCAGCTAACAGTTGTCCATTGTCCGGAGACTACATACATTTTGATTTTTATATCACAAACACCAGCGATGAAGAAATTACAATTCGCGACATGTCATTGCCTGTGTTGTGGAATAATCACTGGTTTGAGGCAGGCGGTGGGCAGGCAAGTAACGCCTATGCAACTTATCTATCCAATGCACGAAACTATGTATCATTACACGGCTCATACATTATGCTTGAGCGTATGGATGGCGCCAGCAGCAAAGTCGTTTTGATAATGGATCCCGAAACAAATTCAAAATTTGAGTATCGCCGTTACGAAGGTCAGCATGACAACTACTCAATTAATATGATGGAAGAATTTTTCATATACAGTGTAGGTGTTGCATCCGGGCAAACCAATAGCAGTGGTTCAGGTCCGTTCGACCAAAGCTATCTTCCAAACACTCAACTCGTTTTACAGCCCGGTGAAAGTAGCCGCTATGGCTTTAGGATATTCCATATAGATGACTATCCTGATTTACACGCGCTGCTGTATGACCAAGGCATCATCTCCGCTGTAGTAAACCCAGGCACAGTAATGCCGATTGACATTGAAGCGGAGATAGCAATCTATTCGCAGGGGGATGTTTTCCTGACAGACATTACTCCGCTACCAAGTGCAATCACACCTCAAACAGGCCGTCCTGCCAACATGGCAACATGGTTTACTGAAACTAACCGAGATGAATGGGGAGCAGAATTCCGTCATATCAGAGACAGGATTGACGAAGATGGCCGCCGTATCCAAATTTGGGGAGTGACATTTAACAAACTCGGACGCAATGACATTCAAATCAACTTTAGTGATGGAAGAAAACAGAGCGTGATGCAATTTTGGATCATGGAACCTCTTGCTGATGCTATCCAGCGCCACGCAGACTTCATCATGGACAATTTGTTTGTTTCCTATGAGATGCAGCTTGAAAGACTTGCGGCATTTCCACCGGGCAACCAACATAGCGGAGCTGCATACAGGGATGCTCTATCAAACTTTGTTCGCGACCATCGCTACAGCTTCATGGGATTCTTTAACAGCACAGGGCAAGCGCGTATGGGTACAGGCAACTCCTTCGCTTGTAACAATTCCGACTATGAACAGTTCTACACTTCAGCTAATTTCTTAGCTGAAAAGAATATCACGATGCCTGTAAGACGTGAAATTGAGGCATTGGATAGATACTTTACTCAGATGGTTTTCCCGAAAAATATACAACCATTTGGCGGATATGTTGACAGCGCAAGGGCAAGGACCGACGGATTTGCTCCGGGTCAGCACCCTAGTTTCCCAGATGGACTTACAGGTGCTAATGCTGCTCGTACCGGTGCGGCGACAAACAACATCTATCGCGAAGGTGTACTGGCGGTCAAGTGCTGCTGGCAAACAAATGGATTTAGAATGGGCGGTCAGTCCACTGCTGGTGCACCGGACTCAGGTGCAGCACGTGGTATAATGCATGTATTTGACAGGGGATATAACTATTTCCATATTGCAAATCAGTTCTTCTCAATGTACCAAATTATCAGAAACAACCCGCATGTTGAAAAATATCTAACAAGCGGTTGGTGTGCAGTTGACTTCCTTAGAGTTGCTGGTATAGTCGCGGTTGAGGGTACAACCATGATGCGCGGTTTCGGCAAAATGGGTGAATCAACAATGGGTGAACTCTATAGAGCATTGCGTTATGAGTACGAGCAAGGCAACCATGGCACATTTACAAAGTATAATCCGACAGCAGAAATGCAGCCACTTCCAGGCGGCGGACATACACCGCTTGCAAATCAGGGGCAAAGGGCTACATCAAGTGCAGTCATTGCCAACAGAATGAGAACAGGTCTCACCCCTGCAAATGGTGTTCCGCTTAATGGCACAGCCACCGGCGTTCCAACAGTGAGCACTGGCGTATCGGGAGCAAGTGGATTCCAATCTAAGGCAAACTCGTTTAGTCTTACTAACCCTTACGGATCGGAATTTTGGGTAGATAATACCTCGGAAGAGGGTGTATATTTCATAACACTAGACTTCGGAACACCCAATACTACAGCAGGTAACGCACGTTGGAATCCAGAAACTTTTGCAAATCCAGGTGTATGGAGTCTACCTGAAAGAGTTGTCCAAAAGATGTTGGGCTGGACCGGAATGCAGCCGCTGTGGTATCACGAAAGCACCTCACGCCCGATGGGCAATGACTGGTGGAACTTCCAATACACAGTCGGTATGCAAGGTGCGGCATTGCAACATTGGTTCTTCAACTTTGAGCAAGATGATGCTAGAGCCAGCGCGATGTGGAATAATGTATTCTCACATTCATTGGCACCGTTTGTAGGTATTATGAGTGGACAGCCTGAGATTGGAAACGGTCCAACCACCACGCCTGCAGCTACAGCTGCTGCTATGGCAGGTGTCGGTCCAAATCCAGATATCCCGAGTCAGGGCGTTGGAGCACTTGGTGGACAGTGGTTTGTAAACAGACCAACGCGTCCCTACTATTTCGGTATCAACAATGGATTCCCATATGCTCAAATCGGTGAAGGTGGACTCAAGCTTTGGGCAGGTCTGCGCATATTGCACACGTCTGTTGTGCCGGATTGTCCGCACTTTGGGCTTACTGCATATGGCGGAACAGTAGAGCTAGTTGATGGCAATTTTGTCGTAACACCACAAGATGGTCTTCAGAGACAGCTTAATGTACTTGGTAGAAGATTCCAAGCTCATCTCCTGACCGACAGATATATCGAAGCACGTATAAGGACAGACTTTAGAGGCGTTGAGTTTGATGTCGAAAACGTATCAGGCATGGCACGCGAAGGTGTTTTGACATTGAGAATGCTTGAGCCAGGCGCATACAATGTCTATGTAGATGGGGTTAGAGCGCCAAATCAAGTTATTGTTGTTCACCAAACAGACAGAAATGGTCTTGTACTTCCCACTACCTTTACATACAGTGCATCTGATGCACCGGTGCAAACCATAAGAATCATACACGTAGATGCAGATCCTTTGTTTACAGGTAGTAATCCTTCAGTGTTGAGAAATATGTTAGCAGAGAATGACTTTGTAACTCTTTCTACTCCGGGCAACCTAGGTGTTTTCACTCACCATAGTCCTTTTGTGATTCCGGTAGGAACCACTCTCACCGTGACCACTGCGTTAAACGTTTCAGGTGGCGCAGAACTAGTTATCGAGGGTACTCTTGTCGTAGCAGAAGGAGGGAGAATTAATAACCAGGGCGGAGCAGGAGGCACGATAAGGATAGCGCAGGGCGGAAGGCTAGTAAACAACGCGCATGTCGAAAACGTAACAAACTCCACCATAATCAACAACGGCACGATTATAAACAACGCCAGATTTGAAATTCGCGCTAATACTACCTTCCACAACCTTGGCGTTGTTGCGGGAACAAATCAACTTAATATACATCGTAACGCCACAGTAATAGGTCCATAGCCTAGAGTGAGTGCTTATCTTGAATAGACTTATAGGCTAATCATCAGCTAAATGCTTACCAAAAAGTGCAAGGACAAACCAAGCATAAGGAAGCCCGGATGAAAAGCCGGGCTTCCATACTGTATCACTATGTGATGCCAAAATGAAATTTTAAGGAGAATCTATGAAGAACAAAAATACTTATGTCAGAATACTGATATTTCTGTTGGTAGTGTTGATGTTACCGATACATAGTATGGCTATGGCATTTCCCGCGACAGTGACAGAACCAATGCAAGTGTTGGAATCGACAGAATCTTTAGAGCCGGAACCGGCAGCAGAACCGGAAAATGTAACTATCGAATTATTAAACAGTCCACCTGCAGTTAGCGAAGCGCTTTTTGCGGAAGCGATGTCTCCACAGGCTCATGTTCCGGTACAAGCAGGTGATGTAAGAATTGAGAATAATAATCTCAGAATGGACATTGGACGTTTAGGTCAAATAACCCGACTTAATATCGTAGATATGGATTTGAGCCGCCCTCAGCAGATTGACTCATGGCGAGAAATGAACTTTGTCGCAGGTGTCCATACGTTTGCGGCAAACTTTAGAAACTCTGCTGACCATCAATGGATCGGAGAAATGATTTTCTCGACCCGCAGCGCGGAAACACGAGAAGGTCTTGCGACTGCAGGCCCGTTTGTTGAGGTTGATACAAACCGGACGTTGCAAGCGGGAGGACGGTCAACACATAATAGTCCGAATAATGATACACATATCAATCCGTTTTTTAGCAGGACACATAATGATGTGGATAATAGTGTGACTGTTTTGTTTAACCCAGATTCAGAAAACTTGCCAACGGGAGATGAACCAAACCCGCCGGGTGGCAACTTAGATGCAAATATGGAAACAGGTGGCGTGACAGCTCCGAGACGAAGCCGCATAATAAGAGACTTCCAAGTTGAATCGGCGTTTGATGCAGATCAAGATGATGGTTCTATACTTTGGAGTATAACTATAACAAATCCGGGTGATAGATATATTGAGTTTGGCGACATTGGATTGCCGATGCTTTGGAATGCAAGATTTTCACGTCCAAACACAGGCAGCACAATACCTCTTAACAATACTGAGCATGTATATGATAACTCCGTGATTCAGCACAGCTTTCAGGGAGCAGACAGTGGATTTCTTCAGATAATGCCTCCAAGGGGCGATAATTTCTTGATTTTTGCACCCGTTCCTCAGAGCGGTGCAAGGATTGAGTATGTAGACCACTGGACAAATCCAAACTGGGGTGTTGCAAATGTGCATCGTCCTGACATGGGAATTTGGAGAAATGACAGTGGCGGCGGCGGTGCCGGAGATGCAAACAATTACAATCTACATGGCATGACAGTGGCCTATATTCACTCAGCAAGTATACGCAACTTCACGGGTTCCAGCTACTTCCATGATACAAGTTGGGGACCTACGTATTTTGAAGATTCGTACCGTTTTCCTGCCAGATATAATCCGGTAGCGGCGGGTACAGGTTTTGAAGGTGGCGGACATCCAAGCGGACCTGAGTACACACCATTGTTTACAACACTTGTACTCGGACCGGGTGAATCTCAAACCTATGAATTTAGATTCCACGCAGTTCGTGGTGGCGATGGTGCACCTGAGTCGGAAAGAGGCGGGCGCAACAACAGAATGGATACGCAAGATCCAGAAATAAACCACATGATGGAACGAGAAACCAACATGCGTTCCATACTTCATGATATGGGGATTATTGACGCCGTGGCTGTACCGAGCTTTCAACCGGCAATCAATATGAACACTTTACTGGCTCTGCGCCATGATCGCTCACAGGTTTCAATAAATGATGTCGTTATTTATTGCATCCATGAAAATGACGTGTTTAGTAGCCAACATATTCCTGCATGGGGAACACAAGCAGGAAGAAATCGCAGCAGAGTAACTAATACACGCGGTGGACGAGGATTGCACAATGCAAATCCGGGATTTGCACGCAGTGTGGTATTTAGGGAAGATCTTTCCGGTTACGATGACAATGGAGAATGGATTTCGATATACGAGCTTAATTTCAGTTGTATTGGCAACAATAGTGTAAGAGTATATTACGATTTGCTCAATACAGACGGTGAGGTAATCAGACCTGCATTTACTCAGTACGAGTTTAATGTACTGACAGAGCTTGATGAACTGACTGGTGCACATGCGGCATTTTTGCGTGAGCAGCAACAGTTCTGGAGCGAAAATACGATGAATTATATGGGAGAAAATCCAAGGGATCACCCACTTTACGGCATCTTCTTTGATTTCCATATCGGTACAGGTATCACAAGAATTGCAGAATTACCTGCTGCAGTGCAAGGATCGGTGGTATCGACTCCGGCTACACCGAATGCCAGATGGGGCGATGATTGGAGTAAGGGTCACGCACTGTTTCTGTCAATGGCAGCTTACATGACGCCCAGGTATGAAGATATCAGATCGTTGGAAGCATATCTTATTGATTTCATGTGGAACCGCTATATGGCAAATAGGCATGATTCTTTCCTTGCACCGCAGTGGATAGCAACATCAGCTATAAATGGCAATACAAGTACAACAGGTGATAGATTCTTTGGCTCAGCGATGATTGCAAATACATTTTTCAACATGTACCGAATCCAAAGAGCGTTCCCAGAGTTTATGGAGTTTCGTGAAGATGCATTGTTTTATCTGGATATCGCAGCCGGGATGTGGGACAACGGGCTACGCGGCGGATGGGGCAGCAGTGCCGGTGTTGCATTTTACGGTGAGCAGCAAATAGAACAAATCATACAGGCGCTACATAAAGAGGGCAGGGATCATAGGCTCAACACATTTAGAGGATTTTTTGCAAGTACAAGAACGGCAATGGATTTTGGAACAGCGTGGCCGTTCCGTTCTGAATTTGAATATGACAACACAACCGAAGAGGGGCTTTATGCCAGAACAGTATCCATGCTCCGTCACTTCCCGGATCATGCTGTAATCAACGTAGGTGGAGAAGATAGGGCATTAAGGCACATGCAAGTTTTCAATTGGTCCACACGTTCAAAACGCGGAATTGTACCGACATGGTATCAGTATGGTGTGCCTACATTCCGCGGCGGCGAGAGCTGGTGGAATTTCCAGTACACAACATCGCTGGCAGGCCATATCATGGATGATTGGCTTAGGTTTAGATATGACGAGCACAATTGGGATCAAGACGGTATTGCCTGGGCGAACAGGGTAAGCTATGCGGCGAGAATTGGAAACTTTAACCATGTCAACATGGGACAGATCCATCAAAATAGAATAGGTGCATCCAGTGTCACATATTCGATGAGAAAAGGAACCTTTGGAGCACAGGCGGTACAGATAAGCAATGCGCCGATCATGCATAACGGATGGCATGACATGGGGATGGAGGCACCGCTGTCATTATATGGCTCGCTTCTAACCATCAGCACAGATGTAATAAATGATCCGATTTTTGGACCGTTTGCGTATGGCGGAAACGTTTTGAGCTACACTCCGGCGCGGTGGGTTGTGCGTCCTACAGATGGCTTTGGAAGAAGGCTCAACTTCCTCGCTGAACGAGTATACATAGTTTCTGAGAATAACAGGATAGCAGAGGCACGCTTTGCACGAGATAGATCAAGCTTGGAACTTGATCTAGTGAACCTGCAAGGCAGAGCGCATGTTGCGCACATTGATACATATGGACTGATTCCAGGTTTTTACAGTATCATGCTAAATGGTAGCCCGGCAGGACAGTTTTATGTACATGCCGCAGACAGAAATGAAGGCGCAACTGGTGTTGGGCCGCGCAGATTGGAAGGAAGCGCATTTGTTGCAGTGCCGAGCGGAGATGATTTCACCATAGCATTTGTCAGGTCGGATGGAGCCGCAGCTGTGGCACCGACACTCAATGTTGTACAACAGTTTGCAGAGCCGTGGGCAGGTGAGGGATTGCCACTTGTTGTTCAAGTTGTAGGTGATGGTAGTGCACAAATAAGCTCTATTCGGTGGACTATAGAGGAAATGCCGGAAAATGCAGATGTATCGTTTGCTGACACAACACCTCAGCTTACCGGAGCACCGCATACAACGGGCAGACGAAATTCAGTGTGGGTGGAAGTCGATACGAGTACATTAAGAAACGCTATACTGACACCATCAATGCCTGGTGAGTATCGTGTACGTGTAACTGTAGAAAAAGGTTCGTTTACTGTATATGAGGAGTTTGTTATTACAGTAATAGAGAATCCTTACTTGGCTTCGCCGACGATTATTGAATTTGATTACGAACAAAACGCAAACTTTGTTTCTCTTACTGTGGATGCACGTACATTTGACCGTGCAAACCGTGAGATTGAGTTTAAATGGGAACTTATTTCATGGCCGGCAGGCGGACAGGATGCTGCTATCATGATTGGTGACAATCCCACGCGAACCATATCTTTGGGTATTGGCGCGGGGTATATCAATCGTAGCGAAGCAATGATGGTAATTCCACGTAGCGGTGAATTTACATTGCGCCTTACTGTGACAGACAGGGGGCATACGACATATCAAGATTTTGAAGTAAGTGCACATGGTGATTTTAACATCAGGGCATACAATGTGGTGTCGCAAGCAGGAGTGGTGCCGACGAATCTGCCACAGACGGTAGAAGTTCCTGTAGCAGGAGAAATGGTAAGACTGCCTGTACACTGGGGAACCTTGGATGCTTCAATCTTTATGGTGCCCGGCAGTCAAGTGGAGCTGTTTGGAACAGTTGTTGTTGACGAAACCACAACCATTACAGTTGCTACAACTGTATTTGTAGTTGCCGATGTAAGTACACGTGTAAATCAGGCAACAACCGGAACCGTGTTTGCAACATGGAACAACCCAGGAGATTTGGGCGGTATGACTGTGGTGCAACGAACAAACACACCAACAGGGTCTGCAAACTACAGTCCGGCAGGAACTATGGGCGCTTGGCATAACTGGGGCAGAGAAGCCACATCAGAGCGTATTGAGTTTACATGGGAAGAGCCTATATTGCTCGACCGTACGGATGTATTTGTAATGCAGAACGCTGCAGGCAGCTTCAGACCGTTCTTTGACGATTTACAAGTACTTACAGAAGCTCCGTCAGCAACGAGAGTTGGTAGACCTGCCGGGACACCAACGACAGCGCCAAATATGGTATGGCTCAACGAGAATTGGGTAACACCACGAAATCTACGGGGCATGGATACAGCAAACACATTGCATCAGTTTAACCAAATTACATTTGAGCCGATGTATGTTTACGGTGTGGCATTATATTTAAGACCGGGTGCGGGACCGACGGCCCTTGGTGTTGGCATACTGAGGTGGTGGCCTATGGGATATGAGATGGAAGCGATAGATATTCCTGTAGAAGTAGACCTTGACAAGTTGCAAATACTAAGAAACGCCGCATTTGAAATGAGTGGCGGAAATCTGGAAGGTGGAGGAACACCAGGTACAACAGCACGCTTTATTAACTGGGGTGACTATGGCGAGGCACTTAACGCAACCAGAGTAGCTGCGGAGTCCGTACTAGCAAATCCTTTGTCACAGCAGCAAGTTGATGATGCAGCGAGCGCACTTGTTGAGGCTATTGCAAGACTGATACCTGTTGCACCTTGGGAGCAGCCAACACCGGCAGTATCCGGGGCAAACAATATAGCATTTCAGGCATTGCGCGGCGGGTCGCCTCCGTCACCCGGACAAGCACATAGGATAAATAACATAAACAATAATGTAGCGGCAGGAAACTGGGGAACATGGGGCGTTGGACCACTGCCGAGTCTTAATGGTTCGGTGGCAGTGCCGGGAGGAAACTTTGGAGTACACTGGCTGCAATACGAATGGCCGCAGGGTGCGCGGATAGAGCAGTCAAATATCCGCCATTGGCGTGATGCATGGACAGGTTCGGGTGGTGTTAACACGCCATCTATACTACGCTTCTGGTATTTGCCGCTAGATAGTGATGTTTGGGTAATGCATACTGAGTGGTCAAGAGCACAATTGGTAGATCAAATAGGAAACGCTGGTGCGCAAGTATGGAGCCAAATGCCATTTGAGCAGCCCATATATGCTCGTGCGGTAAGGGTAGAACTTGGGCGTTTGGCTACAGGAACAGGCAATGGTGTTGGTGTGAGTCAATGGCAGATATTTGGTTCACTCCTTGACCAACAAAATCCACCCGGACCTTTCACCGTTGTTCATAACACTGTACCGGGAGAGGCTGCAGGTGCAATAAGTCCTGTAACAGAGGCCATGGAGTGGAGAGTGGGAACGACCGGATCTTGGCAGCAAGTTGAAGTCGGTGTAAGTACGCTCACGGGCCTTGTAAACGGTAATTTCTACATCCGATACAGAGGTTTTGGTTCCGTAGCGCCAAGCCCTGCAACGAGAGTAGAAGTGAGACTACAACGTACGGACAGTCCAACTGGTCTGGGGTCAGAACCAGCAACACTGGGACATGCCGATGGAATTATCACAGGTGTAACAACCGCAATGGAATTTTCCAGAAACTCAGGAGGACCATGGCAAGCCGTAACGGGTCTGGTTATAACAGGTCTTGAAGAAGGTATATGGTATGTGCGTTACGCGGCGACCAATGAATACTCGCCTAGTCTTAATGCCGAAGTGATTGTTGGCATATGGGGTGGCGAAATAGTGCCGCTTGATCCGCCAACTGCACTATCAGCAAATCCACCGAGTATACCGGGTGGTGCGGACGGAGATATTCGTGGTGTCACCCCTGCAATGGAGTGGAGACAAGAAGGGCAGGTGTACTGGCAAGCGGTAATAGGTATTAGAATTTCTGGTCTTGCGGCAGGTACATATGAAGTGCGCTATGCGGCAACGCCGAGAAACAGTGCAAGTATTGCTGTTTTGGTGATAGTGCCGGACGGTGCAAAAGGCGGTCAGGCAGCACCAATAGGGCTTGTCGGCATACCTCCAAGCGCCATAAGTTTAAGCGATGGCAGGATTATAGGAGTTACGGTAACAATGGAGTGGGCTATAGCAGAAGAAGGTCCTTGGACACCTGTTGAGAGTACTTCTATCAACAATCTAAGTCCAGGTACATATCTAGTGCGCCGTTCAGAAACGCCTACACATGAAGCGAGTCCGTTTGTTGCAGTTGTTGTACCGGCATCGACGATTGTTCAGCAGCATATCATAAGCTTCAATGCAAACAGTGGAACAGGTAGTATGTTGCCGATTACTGTAGCAGGTGGCAGCAGCTTCACAATTCCGGTCAATTCATTCATAAAAGAAAACTATGTTTTTGGCGGCTGGAATACAGCTGCAGACGGTACAGGTACACCGTTTGCACAAAGTGCGGTAGTTGAAAACGTAAATGCGGACATGACACTGTTTGCTCAGTGGATGCAGGCTCAGCCTCCTCAAGTGTTCACGGGAAGCAATCCAAATGTGCTCAGAGACATGCTGGCACAGGGTGATGTAATACTCTCTACTTCCGGTAATTTGGGTATTTTCACTCATCATAGTCCATTTGTTATTCCAGCCGGAAGAACACTCACTGTAACCACGGCTCTGAATGTCCAAGGTGGCGCCTTGCTCATAGTAGAAGGTACACTTGTTGTAGCACAGGGCGGCAGGATTAATAATCAGGGAGGAACAGGCGGTACAATAAACATAGCGCCTGGTGGCACACTCAAAAACTATGCACATGTTGAAAATGTATCGAACTCCACAGTCATTAACAATGGTACGATCATCAACAACGCTAGGTTTGAAATTCGTGCTAATACTACTTTCTACAACCACGGTGTCGTTTCAGGTCCATATCAACTAAGCATTCATCGCAACGCCATAGTGGTTGGAGATGGTGCTGAATAAAGAGCAGTCTTTTGGGACAAGGGGACGGTTCTGATGTCCCATTTCAAGAAAAATTTGCAAGTGATAAAACCCTCTTCAAAATGGGACATCAGAACCGTCCCCTTGTCCCATAGTCCGGCAGGTAGAGACTACTTTACCTGTCGGGCATTATTTTTGACACTAATTTGGGACACCAGAACCGACACCAGAACCGTCCCCTCGTCCCAAAAATAAAGTTTTGACATTGTGTTACGGTTGCTGTAATATTGTTGCATTAATTTCCCATTTTGAGTATTTGCTAATGGCAAATAATTTAGTAAAGGGGTGTTTTTTTGTATTTAAATAAATATTGTTTAAGACGTGTTGTTTGTTTTTTAGTGGTGGTCAGTCTGCTATGCGGAGTGACCGCAGGTGCTTTGAGTGCTGATGAAATAAATCAAATGCCAGCAAGTCATTCTTTTGCTGACATAGAGGGGCACTGGGCGTATTATGCTATAGACTTTATGTTCGAGCGTGGTTTTATGCAAGGCACATCACCTACAATCTTTGCACCAAATCTTCCTGTTTCACGAGCAATGGTGGCGACGATTTTATATCGCGTAGCAGGAAAGCCAGAGGCTCAGTTTAGAGCGGTATTTAATGATGTTGCAGCGGGTCAGTGGTATTCGGATGCTGTGATTTGGATGTATGATCACGATGCTGTTAATGGAATTGGCGGCGGATACTTTGCACCATCAGCTAATATTACCCGCGAGGAAATTGCAACGATTTTACATCGCTTTGCGATTGCTCAAGCTTATGAGGTTGAGGTTACGTTTGTATCAAATGTTTTGCTAGATTTCACGGATGCACATATCATCAGCGATTGGGCAAAGGTGGCAATGGAGTGGGTAGTGCACAATGAATTTATAATTGGCACAGACCTAGGGGCGTTAAACCCACGTGCCACTGCAACCAGAGGGGAGGCGGTAACAATGTTTATGCGTTTTATAGAGCAAGCAGAGCATCAACCACAACTTCCTTCTGCGGAAGATTTTGTGCTAACAATTTCAGTGGAAGAAGCAACCTTACCACAAGGAAATAATTTTAGTGTTCATGTTGAATTGAGAAATGACAGTGGGAGGGATCTTGAAATCAGTCACTTTTTCTTGTTTTGGCCACATATTTTAGGCTGGGACAGATTTGAAGGACGTCAGATAGTGATAGATCTCCCACCTCCTCGTATAATGTAGTTA
>Ga0209755_10001789_pt1 | contig 31837 bp, 24 predicted proteins | sample TergutCo191P1_FD_187301 | JGI IMG/M metagenome (GOLD analysis project Ga0209755, IMG submission 187301) | Cornitermes sp. P1 segment gut microbial communities from Petit-Saut dam, French Guiana - Co191P1 (SPAdes) (version 2) | ecosystem: Host-associated > Arthropoda: Insects > Digestive system... | reverse complement strand
CATTAACACGATACCTCCACCTATAGGCGGGGACGAGATACTGACAAGCACCGTAAAAGGGCAGACGAGCGTTTTCTCGCAGGCGGGCTGGGTAAGGTTCGAGCTTGCCAGCGGTGCCGGAGGCGGTATGGACGGTGGGGGCGATGGCACTGACGCCACAAGTGGCGTTGGTGCCGCAAATGCTGGCAATGGCGCCGGTGGCCAGAATGCGGAGACCTATAATCGTATTAGCGGAACCTTTTACCACGAGGGCGGTACCATAATTGCTTACGTTGGCGGCTCGGGTTTTAGGGGAGGTAATGGCGCCGGAGGAAGTGGTGGTACAGTGGGCAGTGGTGGAGCATCCGCCGCAAATAGTGGTGGCGGAGGAGGCGCTGGAGGAGGAGGTGCTGGTGCCGGCGAGGAATCCTGGATAATGAGTGGCAAGCAAAAATATACAGCCCAAAGGATAAATCCAGGTGCCGGAGGAAACGGTGGCGCTGGTTTTCCAGGCGGAGGAGGGGTTGCCGGAGGTGACGGAGGAATTGGCGGGATTGGAACGCTTGGACATATCAGACGGCTTTACAACTCGGCAGCTTTGGGTTCCACTAACGTATTGAACAATTCCAACGAAAATATTGACATAGCCTTACCTTTAGGCAACGGTGGCAATGGTTCATCTGACGGCAACACCGGCAGAGGTTTTGGCGGTATAGGCGGTGGTGCTACCACACAGACTAATTTTCTAACAGGTGGTGGTACCGCTAGTCCTCCGTCAACGGCCACTAGACGCCGTGGCGGTATACCTGGTTTCGGCTGGGGCGGAGCCGGCGGGGGCGGTGGTGGCGGAGGAAATGGAACCGGTTCTGGATGGGCCAGCGGCGGTTCCGGTGGCGGCGGCGGTGGCGGTGGTGCCCCCGGCTGGTTCAGGCCAACGGGCTCGCCCGCTGCCGGTTACGTTAGCCTGTTTTACTTGGGCGTATAAGGAGGTATAAAATGAGATTGATGTTTCACAAAAAGGAACTGCACGGGCATTGGTTTAGGGAAGGCGATGACACTGCGGGCTATACAGAAAAGAGGCCGCCCTACGCTAATTACGTTTTCGACGAGGGGCTGGGCGACTGGGTTTTAAGTGAAGTTGCGGAGGATGAAGCTGAAGGGGATTAGACGGGTTTTTTGGGTCTGCCCATTGCGGTGTTGCGGTTTTTGAAGCGTTCTATGTCCTCGTCAAACCAGATATAGATCTTGCGTTTTCCTGTGCCTACAAAGTTGATTTCGTTTTCTGGCTTTAATGCGTATTGTCTCACGGTCGCAAGGTTACATCCGCATATTTCGGCGATTTCGCTGTTCTCGTACATTTTGATTTTTGGCATATACTCTCCATTTGAAAGGGGCAGGCTTTCCTGCCCCTTGATTTGTTGCTATTTCAAAAACCGCAACACAAAACGAATGACAATCCCTAGAGCTATCAGCGCAAGGGCTACTACCATCAAGTTCATTTGACTTTACCTCCTCCATATGATATGTTTGTAAGAGTTGGGGTCTTTCGACCCCAGCCGGGCTTCCTACCTACTTAACAAGTAGATAAGAAGGGCTAAAATGAAACCTGCGATAGTTGCCAATTCTGCTAAGATGGTCAGCAGCTTTCGCAGGTTTTTTTTGCTTATTTTCATAAGCCCTTGCCTCCTTGCGGTCTTTCCCGCCGTCTTGATAATTTAAATATAGCACTAGTGCGATACTTTGTCAAGCCCTTTCCGCGAAAAAAATGAAATTTCTGCATTTTTTGGTCTTTTTCGGCGGATGGCTTGACAAACATTCCATTCTATAATAGGTTTATATTAAGTGTAGGGGAAATTGCCAAAAATAAGGGTTTTAGACCCATTTTTTGCGACCTTAAAAACTGGAGCGCGTATTTCTTTATATAACAAGGACTTACGGAATATGGCTAGTGTTCGACTCCCGCCACCTCCATTTTTGGCGCCTCGGTTATCTCCCTGACGCTTTCGTCGTCGACCGCGACGTACCTAAGCAGGGTCTTGCCTTCCCTTTTCCTTCCGGGGTTTGCCCGTTTGATTTGCATGTAACAAGGCTGCGCGGACAGGGGCGGCCTGTAGAAAAGCAGGGACAGTGAACGCGCGTCGTTTTGGTTTTCCCCTTTCGCGAGTTTCGCAAGCCGCGTAAGCTCGTTGTACTTTCCGTTTTCGATGTCCGCTTTCATGCTGTCGAAATTTTCAGGCATTCCGGCTTCCACCCTGCCCGGCGTTTTGTCGTACCAGGCGTTCGATTTCTCGCAAAACGGAAAGCGCGGCTTTTCGCCGACCGCCATGCACGCGGCCCAGGTCATTGTCGCGAATTCCATTATCCATACGGCCAGCAGGGAAACGCCGTTTACCGCCTGCCCGCCTCGGCCTATGCTCCACGCCCCTATGGTGTTGATGACACCCGCCAACTCGAAAACCGTGCCGGGTTCCGCAAGCAGGTAAAACGACGTCAAAAACCGTTCGCCAAAAGAAATGCCCATGATCCGGTACGAGTCGGAAAAGATTAACGGAATGTACACGACCCATTGAACGTACTTTGCGACGCACATGACCGCGACGGTGCTGGCCAAAACCAGCATTGGGTTCCTGGCCTTGCCCAGCCTTGTGGCGAAACCCATAAGAAAACCTATCGCGATGCCGCAGCCAATTGTGGCAAAAATTTTCAGGAAAACTAGGGGCGTGTAATAGCTTAGGTAAACGTAGGCCACGCTGATTAAGGGGATAGCCGCAACGACAATCAACAGCACGTACAGGAAAAACAGCGGCGAAAATTTGCCCGACGGCTTATAGTAAACCTGCCTCGCCATGTTTCCATGCCTCCTTTAGAACAAAAATCTTTGCCTGTACGCCGCGCCAATTCTGCGCAGGGCCTGGGAAAGGGACTCGCCGGCTTGGGTTTGCCGTTTTAGGTCTATCGTAAACTGGTTCATCGAGAAATGGCGGTACAAAAAAACCGTGTCGGCGAATATCGCGCCGTCCTTGGCGGGGCCGACGGCAAGGCCGCGCATACTTTTCAACTCGTTCGTGTAGGCATCGAACACGCCGCCCTTCCCCATCTCGGAGTAGCCGGTTATCCAAACCGGCAGAGCCGAGCCGCCCCCGCCGGCAAAAGCCCGCTGGAACTCCGCAAGCAGGCGGGCCATTAGCCGCTGGGATTCGGCCACGGCCTTTTCCAGGGAACTTCCGCCAAGTTTGCAGAGCTTCCGCAGTTCCACCGTGCGCGGCGTGTGAACCGGCGTCTTGTTAAGGATAATGACATTTTTACGGAAGTCGATCCCAAGTGCAGGGTTGTCTCGGAAAAACTTTTCGGCGATTTTGCCGGACGGCCCCACAAGGTAGCGGCGGTTTTCGGCGGCCTGCTCGCGGCGGCCGGGGTTGTCGCCGACCAGGATAAGCCGTATGTCGCTCTCCCGGCTTACGTCGTCCAGCGCGCCGTTGTACACGACGGGGGTTTCCACCGGGTACGAGGGGCTGCGTTCGCCAACCAGTTTTTGCACGGTCGCCCGCAATTCCGGCAGGCTCCCCTGCATCCGTTCGATCTCGCTCCGGAAGGATTCCCTTGCCTTGACAAACCTGTCCCATGCGGCGGCCTTCATGAACGGAATTATACCACTTATGGGGGTATCCGTCCATATTCACATCTTGCCCGGTTTCCTGTAACATTCCCGTTATGGATAATAAAAGGGACATGCCAAGCAGTGGAAACCTTGTGGATTGGTCGGAAAAATACGCCACCGGTATAGAAACGATAGACAGGCAGCACAAGGAGCTTGTCGAGCTTATCAACCGGTTGTACCGCGCGTGTATGCAGGGGGGCGAGGGGATCGGCCCGGCGTTCAGGGAGGCCATGCACCGCATGGTGGAGTACGTCCGCTTCCACCTGCAGGAGGAAATGAAACTTCTGGAGCGGATCGATTACCCGCAGGCCGCGGAGCACAAGATTCAGCACGACATTCTGGTAAGGAACATCCTGTCCGCGTCTCGCGACTTCGAGGAAGGCGAGGCGTTCGTCCCTAACAAGTTTGTCCGATCCCTAAAGGAATGGGTGCTTAGCCACATCGCGGTCTACGACAAGGCCTATGCGGAATACATAATGGAGCAGAGGAAGAAGGGGCGTTTGGACGATCTGTAGGATTGCGATTGCCTAACGGGGCGCCCGCAAGGCGAGCGGACGCCCGAAAGTTCGTAGTAAAAAAGAGCCAGGCACCCCGAAAAATCGGGGCGGGTTACGGTTCCACATCCTAAAAAAGATTTGCCAAAGGGAACCATAAACAGCGCCCTTAGGCAGGCAGGGTTAAGGTGAAGGGGGAAACCATGGAAAAATACATCGCGTTGTTTGAAAGCAATGGGAAAGGCGGATACGGCGTTGTGGTTCCCGATTTCCCAGGTTTTATATCCGCATAGAAGCGCTTTTCTGGCATCAGCGGCCGAGGCCATGTTGCGGGGCAAGGACGGTTATCCTCAATAGAGCCAGGGTTTACACGTCAATCCCAGTGGCTTCCGCCAGGGCCCGGTAAAGCCTTAGCGAGGATTCCAGATACCCGCGAAAGGCGGCCTCGTTTCCGGCGGGCGGGGCGGCGATCTCCCCAAGGGGTTCCTCGGGCATAAGAAAACCAGCGATTTCCCTTACCTCGCTTTCGGCGATTGCGCGGTTGATTCGATCCAGGGCGGCAAGGGTCTTTTTTCGGTCCGCGTAACCGCCGTTCCGCAGGGCTCCGGCGGCGAGCCTTTCCCCTTCCCCGCAACAGGCCTTTATTTTTTCCAGGCCGGATCTCAGGTCGGCAAGGGCGGCCTCGTAACGCCGGTGCCTTTGCGGCGTCTCCCCCTGGAATTCCGTTTCGATGCGGGAAAACGCGGAGTCGAGCCGGGCGTCGATTTCGGCGCGGCGTTCCGGCAGGGCAAGAAGGCGTTCCGTCCAGGCGGGCTCAAAGCCCGAGATTGCGATGCCGCCCTGGTAGCCCGGGCCGTCGCGCGTCAGGCGGTAATTGCGTATGCCGGGGTTGGCCTGGAAGCTGTTCTCGAACCAGGACGCGTAAAGGGAAAGGCGGCGGTCGGTAAGCACCTTTCCGCCGGAAGCGGACGGAGCCATAAAGGGGACGCCGCTTCGCAGGGCGGCCTGCAGAAAGGTCTCGGCAGGTTTCAAGCGGCCGGATTCGGCGAGGGCCTTTTCCTCGAACATCGCGCCCTTGAAGTGCGTCCTGTTGCCCGGAAAGGCGAGATCCAGGCCGGCCACCCAGATTTCCCCGGCCCCAAGTGTTCGGCAGAAATCCCAGGCGCTAGTGGCGACCGAGCCGCCGGCGCCAAGAAGGCCCTTGGGGTCTACCCTTTTCTCGATAAACGCGCCCAGGGGGAAAAGCGATCCGCACAGGAAGGTCCCGCCAAAGGGGAGCCGAAGCGCGGGCGGGTACACCGCCGACTCGGCGATCATCCTGGTGCGCCGGCCCGTCGCGCAGCGATCAAGGTGCCGGCTGTTCCAGAACTGCGGATCTACCACGAGGACGAAATCCGGCTCGGTTTCGCTTCGGCTAAAGAAGCGAAGGCTCGTGTCCACGGCAACGACGATGCAGCGCTTCCGTATCTCCGGAAGAAGGCTGCCGACGTCGTCCAGGCCGGGGCCGGCGGCGGCCAGAAAAACCGGGAACACTCCGTCCGGACTCGGCCGGCCGTCCGAGCCCGGCGGGCCGGCAAGCCCGGCCAGGCCCGAAATGCCCGGCAGATCCCGTATCGCGGCCATGTTGCGGGTAAGGTTGCGTACCCAGCGCCTGCCGAACTTTTTAAGCGTCGCCTTGTTCACGTCGCCCTGGGTCGCCCAGGCGCGGACGCGGTTCTCGGCGGCGGAGTACCACTGCTCGTCGATACCGGTCAGCGTCCTGTTGCGAAGGATAAGCGGGCTTCGCCCCCTTGGGACGTGCCCGTGGTGGACGTGCCCGGAGTGGGCCTGCCCGGAACGGGTCTGCCCGTTGCCGCCGTTTTTTTCAAAAAACGAAAGCGCCACGACGGCCCCATCGCCCTCGCCGCCGGGCACAAAGGCTATGCCCGGCCTGGAAAGGAACCGGCTGAAGTCGCGAAGCTCGAAAGCCCGGCGAAGCAGGCCGGGGTTCTTTTCCACGATTACCAGCGGCCTTTGCGGGGCAAGCCTGGTAATCGCCTCCGCCGCGTAGCCGAGGCCAAAGCCCAGAACCAGAACCGGCGCGTCGTCGCCCGCGCCCGCCGCCGAGCTCGAAAGGCAGGCCTCCGCGAGGCGATGCCCTTCCCTGGCCGGATCGCGGGGGGAATGGACGTAGCGCCCGTTTATCAGCATGGTCGGCATACCGGAGGACGCGGTCTCGACCTTCGGCTCGCCGCCGCCCGATGGGGGGCGGCTTTCGTGGCGAAGCAGTTCCTCAAGAAGCCCAGGATAGATTTTCCGCAGGACCGTGCTGTTGGCTTTCCAGTGTGACAATTTCTTCAACATAAACCATGACCTCGCTATCGTAGCTCCAATTCCAGTACCATTCCCCGCGTCAGGGCCACCCCCGGGGGGGGGGACTGGCGGTGAACCCAGCCGTCGCCCCATATCTCCACGGTGATGTCGTCGCGGAGAAGCAGGGGCAGAAGCGCCCTCTTGGAAAAACCGTGCAAATTCGGGACGGCCGGACCGACGGCGGGAAGCACCTCCTCGGCGATGTCCAGGCGACCGGTGTGCAGGAAAATCGGGTTCCTGCCCCTGGGGATTCCCAGGTAATCGACAAGCTGCTCGGCGGCCCTGCGTATGGCGGGGGCGGCTATCCGCGCGCTGGAAGTCTCGCCTTGGGGGCGGGTGATCACGACGTAGAGTATGAGCGATGGGTTTTCCGCGGGCAGTATGGCCAGGGTACTGGCGATGTACCCACCCCTGGGGTCGAGTATCTGCGAGGTCCCGGTTTTGACGGCCAGGCTAAGGTCGCCCATGTCGGCCCTCCAGCCGGTTCCCTGGCCCTGGATCGCGGTGTCCCGCATGTAGCCAAGCACCGTCCAGGCGGTCCGGGGGCTTACGACGCGGCGGCTTGAGCTGGCCGGGTTTTCCCGGTGGGTGACCGTCCTGCCGTCGGCCGAGACGACGTGCGAGACTATCCTTGGGGGGACGAGTATCCCGCCGTTCGCGATGACGGTAGCCGCCTGCATAACCTGCAGCGCGGAGGTAGCGATCTCCTGCCCAAAGGAGATGGTCTGCCTGCTACGGCCCGACCAAAGGTGCGGCTCCGCCAGGATCCCCGGGGTTTCCAGGTTGACCCAGGCGCCGGTGCTGCTGCCGAAGCCAAAGTTCCGCAGGTCCCGGTGGAAAAGGTAGGCGGAGTACATCTCGGCGGCGTAGGCGGCGCCGACGTTGCACGAAAGCGTCACTATCTCCCTGGCCCTTACCCGGCCGTGGCCGTGCGGGTTCCAACACGCGATGCGCACGACCTCGCCGCCGGGAAAGACCCTTTCGTAAAAGCCGCCGCAGAAAAATTCGGTTTCCGAGGATATGACGCCGGCCTCCAGAAGGGCGGCGACCGAGAAAACCTTCATGACCGATCCAGGCTCGTAATGCTCCAGGGCGGCAAGGTTCCGGTACAGGTACGGGTTTGAGACCCCGCGATCGTTGGGATCGAAGCCGGGGAGCACCGCCGAGCCCAGAATGTCCCCGGTGCGGGGATCCATGGCCAGGAACATGACGCTTTCCGCGCCGGTCTCGCGCAGAACGGATCCCGCGACCTGCTCCAGGATATGCTGGACGTTGGCGTCGATGGTCAGGACGACCTTGCTCCCCCTGCCCGAGGCCCCCCTTCCGGAAAGGTCCCTGTTCAGGGCGAACTCCACGCCCTCGAGCCCCTCGTGGTCCGCCCCGACGAAGCCGACAATCTGCGCGGCAAGGTTTCTTTCCGGGTAAACCCTGAAAGGCACGGCCCTGGGCGTGACGCCAGCCAGGCTGCCGTCCGCCCGGTCCTGGACGCCCCTGATAGCGTCCACGGCCTGGGCGGGAACCTGCCTTCCCAGGACGATCTCCCTGTCCGCGTCGTAAACGCGCCAGAAGACCTCCTCCATTTCCATGCCTAGAATCGGGGCAAGCTCCGTGGCCAGGATCGCGATCCTTTGGACCTCTATGTCCCTGCTCCTGTCCCTTGGCGGCCTAACATGAATATCGTAGCGCCTTACCTCGGCGGCCAGGATCCTTCCGTTCCTGTCCACGATCGGGCCGCGGTTCTGCGTGGCGCGCTGCGCCCCGACCCGCCCGGTGCCGCCCTGCCCGGCCAAAACCGCGTAATGTCCCAGGATGACCAGGGCCGACGCCAGCATGACGCCTATGACAAACAAAAAGCGCCCTTTCGGTAGTGTGCTCATCTTATCCCCAAGACCCTGCCTATAACGGCGGCGGCCGGTACCGGCCCGAACGAGCGGGAATCATAGGAAAGCAGGTGGTTGTCCCCTTTCGCCATAAAAACCCCGTCCTCCCCGACGCCGACGGCGCGCTTTACTGCGACGTATCCGGCGGGCGTAAAAAAAACGACCACGTCCCCCTCGCCGGGGTTCGCCCATTGTATGAGGAATCCTTTCCGGCCAGGAAGGCGAAACCCGTACTGCAGTCTGTTTACCACCAGGACGGATCCCGAACGTATTGTAGGCTCCATAGAATAACCTTCGGCAATTACGACGTCAAACACAAACGTTTTTATCAGCAAAGCGACCGCAAAGGCAGCCAAAATGGCCTTCAACATGCCGCCAGTATAATGCTTTGGGGTTCACATGTCGATAAATTAGGTATGTACTTTGAGGATCGTCTAGAGGAACAAACCGTGTCGAAGCGCCGCAGGCCTTCCCCCGTAAGAAGAGTGAAACGCCTGCCTTCCCCCATGGAAGCGGGCTTCTCGCAGGACGTATGGCCCCGCAGGGGAACCGTCTCCGGACTGGGCAAATTCCGGAGAATCGGGCGGTCGGTGCTGGCCGGATTCGCCCGGGGGATCTCGCCCGGGAACGTGGAAAAACCCAGGAAGCGGAAAAGCCCGGCCGTGAACAACGCCGCCACGGCCACGACGACCACGCGCAGCACCGTCACCGACAGCGTGGAGTCGCAGGGCGGGTGGCGGAACCCCTTCCAGGGGCTAAGGATACCCCCGTCGTGGCTAAAAAAACTGGCCATTGCCTCGGTAATTCTGGCGGCCGGGATCGTCGGCCTAAGCTGGAACGGCGCGCCCCAGGCGCAGCGGGATATCTCCCCGGCCTCCCTAGAGAATCCGTTCTCGCCGCTCAGCCAGCGAGTCCCCGAATTCACCCCGGTGAACCCGGCGGAATACTACGGCCTTGTGTACGCGGACATTCCCCTTAACGTTACCGAGACCTTCGCATGGATCCCCCACGTTGTGGCGCCCGGAGAGACGATCTCCGGAATAGCCGTCCGGCACATGGTTTCCCAGGAGTCGATTATCGCGCTGAACGACATAAGGGAAACATGGAACCTGCAGGCCGGAAGGACGCTCAGGATCCCCAACATGAACGGCATCCCGTACACCGTCCAGGCGAACGACACCCTTGGCGGAATAGCCCGGAACATGGGCATCCCGCTGAACGTCCTGCTTGACGCGAACGACATATACGACAACAACATAACGGAGGGACGGATCCTGTTCATCCCCGGCGGCAGGATGGACGCCAACGATCTGCGCCGCGCAATCTGGCGCGCCGCCCCCGAAAGAATGATCCGTCCCCTGAACGGAAGGATTACAAGCGGCTTTGGCTGGCGCGAGGATCCCTTTAGCCCGGGTTCCGGAAGGATGCAACTGCACAGGGCCGTTGACATATCCGGCAGGATCGGCGATCCGATACGGGCGGCCATGGGGGGGACCGTTTTGCACAGGGGGGCAAACCCCACCTACGGCAACTTCATCGTGCTTAAACACGGCTATTACCAGACACTTTACGCGCACCTTTCGTCGTTTTCCGTCGCCGCGGGCGAAACGGTAAGACAGGGCCAGGAGATAGGCAGGGTCGGCATTTCCGGCCGCACGACCGGACCCCATCTTCATTTCGCCGTTTTTTACAGGGGGGAACCCATAAACCCTGTTGACCGCTGGAGATAACCGTTGTATGATAAGGCTATACGGATAACCTGGGGATGCCATGCGTAATTTAATACTTGTGCTTGTCGCGCTGATTGCGGTCGTCACTTTTATAAGGGCTTATGACAGGCCCCAGTCGGATGCCAGCGCTAGGCAAGTGGTCATAGAATCGCCGGTGCTTGACAATTGACACGGAAACACAACGACACGGCCTCGGGGGGGAAAGCCCTCCCCGTTTCCGAGTCGGCATTCACCTTCGATACCCTCCTGGACGAGACCTGCGAGCGTCTTTTGGACAGGCAGATAAAATATTCCATCCAGCGCATACACGAATGGGAAAAGCGCCTGTGCGGCCTGGAAAACGAGCTCGACGAGTTCCTTCGCGGAAATTCCTAACCCCCCCTTAAAACACTTACGCGCAAAAAAAACCGACCCGCCCTTTGAAGACGGATCGGTTAAAGTGTCGTCGGGCCACAAAGACCCGACGCGCCTTGCTTAATTGCCGGCTATAAGGGCGGCATTTGCGTCGGCTATGAGGGCGTTCCAGGCAAGGGACACCGCCTCAACAAGCTGCGCCGGATCCCCATCGTGCCACCACATTTCCCACGCGATATGGCCGCGCTGCAGGCCGGGGATCATCTGCCAGTACGGAACCACGTAAAGGGCCGGGTTGCGGATAATGGCCATGGTTTCCGTGACGGCCCGGGCGTCCCTGAACACGTGCCAGAGACCGTCCTGCCATGCGTAGGGACCCTCGTCCACGGGCCTTTCCCACAGATCAATAGCCTCGACAATCCTGGCCACCTGGTCGGGCGGGAAGACCGAGGGAATGACCATCACGTTCTCGAAGGCAAAGACGGAAAAATTGTTGCGCCTGGGGCCGATGGGGAACATAACCATGCCCCAGTCGTCGGTCATGCCCTGCAGGTCGTTTCTTACGTACAAAGGCTCGACCCGCATCGCGGCGATACCGTCGCTGAACGCGGCCTGGTACCAGGTCCAGTGGCCGCCTTCCGGGGGCGGCATCATGACGCCCTCGTCCCTAAGCCTCATGGCAAACTGCAGGGACTCCAGGAACGCCGGGCTGCCGGAAGCGTTATAGAACCTTCCCTGGGCATCCCTGCCAACGTAAGTGGCGCCGTTGCTGGATATAATCGCGTCAAGAATGTACGTGGAAAGATCCGCGGTCATGGCCCAGGTGTCGATTATGCCGTCGCCGTTAATGTCCCGCGTCAACTGCCTGGCGATGGGAAGGAAGTTGTCCCAGGTCCAGGTGCGGTTCGCCTGCATGTTGTACGGAAGCTCCGGATCGAGCCCAGCTTCCCTGAACAGGCGCTTGTTAAAGTATACGACCAGGGGCTGAAGGCTGTCCCCGTAACCCAAAGACAGCGCGTACTTGTTGCCCCCAAACGTAAAGAGGTTCATCATGGACTGGTTCCAGGTGGGCCTTCCGTCGCCCACCCTCTTGGGCGAAAAATCAACGTTGGCATGTTGTACCGAGGCAATCAGACCCTGCCTGTGCAGGGTCATGGCCCATGCCGGAGTCAGCACGAAAGCGCTCGCGGCGGGCTGTCCCGCCATGATGGTGATGGCCGCGGTCTGCAGCATCTCGCCCCAGCTCGCGATGCGCGAGACCCTCATCCTGAAGCCGTGCTCGTCCAGCATCCTCCTACGATAGGCAAGAGTCCGCGCCTCCAGGTCGTTCGCCGGCTGAAAGGTATTAACGTCATAGTCGGCCCACCAGTTTCCTATAACGACATCCATGCCCCTAAGCCGGTCCCCGCCGCCGCCTGCCCACGCGGGAACTGCCATCACGAGCATCAACGGAACCAGGACGAACCCGGCCATCCTTTTTTTGTTTAGCATTTTTGTGCCTCCTACAGAAAATATATTTCAAGCGATCCGCCGCAAGGCGGTTTCAGCATTGAAAACGTCCTACATCTTTATCCCCGTCTGGGCCAGGGATTCGACAAACGCCCTCTGCGCCACAAGGTAAAGCAGTATAAGGGGGGCAAGGGTCATGAGCATTCCCGTCGCAATAATCATCTGGGTATGGGCCAACGGCGCCTGGATGCCGGCGCCCCCGGCGGCCACGTGCATTTGGTTCCACCAGACGCCAAAAGTCGCGGCAATACCGTCAAGCCCCGTCGCCAACATGTTGTAGTTCGCAAGGAACAGGGTCGAGTAAAACGAATCCGTCCACTGCCACACGAAGGAAAACAGGAAGCAGGAGACAAGCATCGGCGCGGCATCGGGGAGCATAATCTGGCCGAAGGTCCTAAGCCGCCCGCAACCGTCGATGTACGCGGCCTCCTCAAGATCCTTGGGCACGCCGCGGAAGTACTGCCTTAGGATGAAAATGTAAAGCCCGCTTTTTAGGCCCATGCCCGTCGCGGAAAGCAGCCAGTAGCCGGCAAAGCTGTTCAGCATGTTGATTGGCTCGCCCGTGACGAGCCTGAATATACCGAACACGTCAAAGAACCGGAAGTTGAGGTAAATCGACGCCATTATGACCTGGGGCGGCACGATGATTATCAGCATGACGCACATGAACCAGAAATTCTTAAGCGGGAATTTGTAGCGCGCGAACCCATAGGCCGCCAGCGTACAGGCGGTAACCTGCAAGACCGCGCTGACAAGCACGATAAACAGGGTCTGGAACAGCGACTGCCAGTAGTTAAGCAACATGCCCGCCACCCTGAAATTATCCAGCGTAAAATTACGCGGAATGCTTATCACGGTACCGTCGAACAAATCCTGCTCCGCCATAAAGCTGACGCTAAGCTTGTCCAGCAGGGGCTGCAGGATAAGGAAGCACAGCCCAAAGATAAGAACCGCGCGGCAGAACTTGTAAAAAAAGCCGCTGAAGGACTTCTTGACGAAATACCCGCTTGAAAGCATCCGCCCTTCCGACGGCTTGTCGATACTACTCATAGTAATACACCTTCCTTGAAATAATGCCGAGCGCAATCCCGATAATCACTATAACCACCAGGAAGTATATCCAGGCCATGGAGGTGGCGAAACCAAATTCCATGCGCTGTATCAGGTTCAGGTTTATGTATTCCATGACCCGGTTGTCGGTCCTAATGAAGTAATCCACCACGCTGTAGACGACGTTTACCAATATCAGGGAGCTGACCATCGGGAAGGTTATCTTCCAGAAGCATTCCCAGCTTGTGGCGCCCTCGATTTTGGCCGCCTCGAACATGCTTGGCGGAATCGTCTGCAGGGCCGAAAGGAAGATGATTATCTGAATACCCGAGGCCATGGCGATGTCGTAAATCTGGTTTACAATCATGAAGATGTAGGCCATGTAGTCGGCCGCCGCGCCCTCGGTAGCAAGTATGTCCTCCAGGACGCCGGTAATCGAGGTCCTCATCAGGTTGCCTTCCCTGATTATCTCCGCCATGTTGTTCAGCAGGGCGTTGTTCGTCTCTAGCCCGATCATGATCCCGGAAGAGATTATAACCGGCAGGAAGAAAATGGCCCGGACAAGACCCCTCGCCTTGAATTCCTGGTTAAGGATCAGCGCGACGAAAAGGCTGAATATAATCACGGCGGGGACAATCAGCGCCATGCGCATAATTTCCTCGGTAAGCATCCGGTTAAAAACCGGGTCAACCATCAACACGCGCCTCAGGTTTTCAAGGCCGATAAAGTCCATGAAAAACCCGTGGTTCGCCGTATCGATGCGAACCGTGCTGAACACCATGCGGACGGATTCCAGAATTGGCAGGAACATGAACGATAGAAAGCCAATCGCAAAAGGAAGTATGAACAAATACCCAGCAAGCGCGTTTCTTCCCTCGATCGTAAGGGAAAGCCTGTCGTTTTTTCTTACGAAATACATCGTGCCTCCTACCGCACCACTGTCCAGTTGTTAGGTTCAATTACAACGCCGCCGTAACTCTGGGCGACACTAGTCCTGTTGACGTAAACCCTGGTCCCGCGTTCGTACACGGTTACCGTTACCCCGGGCAACAGTATCCTGTGATCGACGATGGACTGGCTGAAAAGATCGCCAAAATCAGCCGTAAACCTTTGGTACAGGGCGTCCGCCGCCTCGATCCACCTGTCGTACTCGTTGGCGAAGAACTGCCTGTACCTCGTCTCCTGCAAAACGGCCGCGGATTCCTTCATAAAGCTAAAGTGCAGGCCCGCCCCCGTTTCAACAATCCTAAGCAGATTCTGCGTGAAGTCCTCGGCAAGGTTTATCGCCCGCCCAGTATACGGCACCAGGCCGCGAAGGGCGATCTGGTAAAACGGCACGGCGGCGTTGACGATGCTCGCTCCCTGATCCTCCAGGGCCATGTCGATAATGATGTCGGCCCAAGGCACCGCATACGAGAAACCGGTTCTTACCATGATGCCGACGCCCGCCTCGCTAAGGTCGGCAAGCTTGTCCTGCCTCATCCTCATTGAGGCCTCCCGGCTAACCAGCCGCCTTTCATGGAAATCGCCGCCAAGCCTCGAGCCTATGCTCCTGAACGCCACGTTACGCAAGCCGAAGTTTTCGGCCCTTTCGACAAAACCGCCAATCAGGGACATCGAGAACTCGGGGTTGGCAAGGTAGGCCCGCGTGCCCCAGTCGGTACGCTCGCCGAACCAGACAAAACTGAAAGGATACTGCTGGACGCGGTTGCGGTTCGGATGCCTGGCCACGTCCCGGAAGGTACTGAAGCCGTCAAAGGCCCTGCTGTTTCTCATGAAAAAGAAGTCAACCCCGGGGTAAACCTCAAAACCGAACCGATCAGCGGTGGACACCAGGTTCCTGAAATCCCTCGCGTTGCCAAGCTCGTTAATCAGCCTGATCCGCGAAGGCACGGAATGGTCGACGCTGTGGTTAAACCACCCGGTCAGCATCACGTGCACGTCGCCCCAGCCACGATCCGCAAAACCCCTGATCATATCCGCCGCTTCCTCGTAGGAGGTAAGCCTGAGCGGCAAATCAAAAGGTATGCCAAGCCGGTGCTGCGTCTTGCTGACCGCGCCTATTACCTCCACCACGACGGGAACGCCGGTCCGATCCCTTCCGGCGGCTAGCCTATCCTGAAGAACCGGGTACCTTTGGAGCAGCCAGTTCCGGTACTCCATGGCCATCCCAACGTACCCGTCCCGGGCGGCGGGTATGTAGCGTATGGTAATGCTCTCGCCGGCGGGCAGATCCCTTTCGTAGAGGAACACCAAGCGGTCGGACCGACCCGAGATGTCCATGACGGCGCCGTGGATCATGTCGAAAACGGGATGCACCATGTTGTAGGAACTGTTCCGCCCCGACACGTCCGCCCGTATGCTCGCGTAGGCGGAACCGTCCTCTATGATGGCCACCAGCGCGGCCCCGTTTCTCTGTATGCCAAAGACCGGGTAAGGCGAGCGGCTGTCGATAATAACCGCGTCACGGGGCATGGCCTCGTTCCAGCCGTATACCCTGCTGAAATAGGCAAGCTGGCCCTGCCTTCCATTGTTGAAGTTTATGATGGCCCCGCTGCCGTCAGGAACGAGAAGGTAGCCCTCGTCGCCAAGCCCCCCCGCCCCCATAAAGGGCAAGAGGGAAAGCTCCACCAGGGGGTACGACGGGCGGAACGCTATCTCGTCAAAGGGGACGTTGACCACCAGCGACCTGCCGTCAAGGGTGTAGCGCAAGGTTATGTTGAAGGTGGGCCTTTCCGGGGGACTCGCGGCGGGAAACCGGGAAATGTCCTCAATCCATTCCTCGTAAGTGTAGCCCGCGTCCGCCAGGAACCCCTCGATCTGTTCCAGAAGGAATTCCGGCCTTTCCTGCAGGACAAACAGGTTCGTATTGTTAAGCTGCGGAAACATGTACAACAGCGAAGTCCTGTCGTCGGCGGGAAGAAGGTTGTCGATGTCGAACAGCCGGTAGGCGGCCCTGATCCTACCCCTATAGACCGGGGGAACCCTGTCCAGAAGGGCGATCATCCTGTCCTCTTCCATAACGGGCGGTATCACGAAGATGCGGGTCAGGTTGCCTACGGTATAGCGGACCTCCAGGGTTCCGTCAACAACGGAATAGTCGAAGGCGCCATGCTCGACGCTGTCCTGGCTGGAGAAAAAGGTTTGGCCAACCCCGGACACGTCGGCAAAGCGCAACGAAAACTGTGAGTTTATAAGCTGCCTTGTAACAAAGTCGGTGCCCTCATCGTACTGCCTTCCCCGGGGGTTGGAACTCCATTCCACGCCCGTGGCCCTGTCAATAAGGATTATCTCGGCGGTCTCGGGTATAAAACGCAACGTGAGGTATTCATTTTCCAGCACCACTTCCTCGCCGGTGCTGTCGTTCCCGAATATGTGAACCTGCCTAGGAATTAACGTTTGCCTGGCACAGGAAGCCAACGCAAAAACAGCGCAGGACACCAACAGGAAACAGACTGATTTTTTTATAGTTCCCAACTAACTCCTCCTCAATGAAATTACCAAAATTACGAACCACGCAAAACCGGCGAGATTTCGGAAGTTCCCATATTTCTAAACTTCCTTACCTCACACATCGTTACACCGTTTGCCGGAGGCGCTAACAAAGAGCGGCGGGACGCCTTTTTCGGGGCTACCCGTCGTAGCCCGTGCCTTCCTCCGGTACGTACAACATGACGTCCCATAGGGTAAGCTCGAAAGTACCGGGTCTCCAGCTTTCGTGCGTCTGCCAGGAAATCGTGGTCAAAAGATCCCGCCTAAGCCGCCCCACCGAGGTCGCCCAAGGAGGCTGCATGAAAAAGCCCAACGGAACGGTAACCCGCGTGGCCTCGCCCGCCACGGTATCAAAGGCAAATTCGAAATGTCCGTGGTCCGTAACGTTGCCGGCGTGGAGCCGTATCGTGTAACGCTGGCCGTCCCCCATAACCATAAAGGAAATCGTTTCCACTTCCGCAAGGTTGGCAAGCGTCGCCTCGTCCGGGTCAAACTGCATAACGGCGAAGCCCCACTGAAACGACGTGGTTACCTCCCCGGCAAAATGCCAGGCCGGAGCGCCGTCGATTTCGACTTCCGTCATCTCGTTCGTGGACGATCCGCCGTCCTCCGCGTCGGTGACGGGAAGCCATTCCCCGGTCGCCAAAACCGGCACAAGCTCCCCCACCCTTCTTTCCGGGGCGCCGGCACAGGCAACAAAAGCGACACCCAACAAGGCGGCAAACGCCGCGCACCCAACCATTTTTGTTTTTTTCATAAAACACCCCCTGCTTTCCTGCATCCTAGCCATTACAGTATGGTAAAACGAAAGTTTCCCGCTGTCAACATTTTTTTTCGCTTCGACGCCTAAAGCAACCGGAACAAAATTTCCCTGTATATGGACACAAAATACGCTATCGCGTCGCTGACAAGGCTGAAAAACACGACGAATATAAAGACAACCACCCCCATCCCGACAACGGTCAGCAGGCTTGAAAGAACCGTCTTTGATACGGTGTAGTCGTGGACCATCATCATGCCGGCAAGTATAAGTATGCCCGTCCAAAAAACCGCGAACCCGGCGAGTATCCAGTAAATCGCCCCCTCGTCGTAGGTGATGATCTGGCTAAGCACTATCATCACGGCGTTGATAATTACGTAGGGGGCAAGGGCATAGGAGACGGCCATGTAGACATGGCCCATCCTACCCTTGCCGTCCATAAGGGTCGTAAGCCCCCAGTTGGCAAGGGTCCACAGGAGCAGCGGCAACAGGATCCGCATGAACACGATTGCCGCGTTAAAAAATTCCATGTTGATGGTAACAAACTGGAAGCTGGTCAGCGTAAGGCGCATGATCTCGACCAGTATCGTCGCGGCGACAATGACGTGGGCCGCGGCCATGGAACCGCGTTTCTCGTGGATTAAATCCCAGAAACCGTCTATGGGGTGTACCGCGACGTACAACGAATACCGAAGGGTTTTCCCTAGTTGCTGCCACCAAGTCTTTTCAATCAGAAAGCTAATCTTTCTTACGGCATGAAAAGCCAGGTTGCTGCCAAGGCGGCTTAGTGTGCTCATGCTTCTTTAATCTCTCTTACGGTTTTCATGGTGAACTTCACGATCTTTGGCACCCCCACCACGATCGCAAGGCCAAGGAGCATCAGCCAAAGGTTATCCTCCACCCACTGCATCCGGTAGCGCTGGAAGGCCCTGCTGAAACCTTCGCGGTGGTGCATGAGCCTAAAATACCTCATCGCCGTCCGATAATCGCCCTGCCGGAGCGCGGCCCTGGCTATACCGATATAGCCAAGCTCGAAATTGCCGTTCATCCTAAGCACCTCCTGCCATATCAGCGCGGAAGCCTCGTAGCGTCCCGCGCGGTATTCGCTGAGGGCGTTGTTTATCAGCTGCCCGTAAAGCGTCAGGTCGAAGCGGGTAATGGCGGCGGTCCTGGAATCCAGGGCGAAAAGGGAAAAGCCCATGGAATCAAGGGCGACCGGTTGCAGAAAGTGTCCCTGCCGACTGCCCACGCCGCCGAAAGCGTAAAGAAGGTTTCCCTGAAAATCGTACACGAATATCCGCCCCCGCGTCCTGTCAAAACAGGCGAAGGAATCGTTCGGGAAAGTCGCCACGTCTATGAACCTGGATGGGCCCGATATGCCCCCCGCGTTGCCCCAGGCCAGATCGCCGATGGGATCCGTGTGGCCGTTGCGGATTAGAATGTCGTCGCCCATCGCGTTCAGCCGGCGCACGGGGTCGACGTCACCGGTCGAGCTGGTGACAAAGATAAAGCCGCTGCGGTCAAGGGTAACGTTGTTGTACTCGGTCGGGATAAAAAGCAACTGCCGCGCCCTCTGTTCCTGGGTGGACAGCATCCTCCACACGCGATCGACAATGGTAACCTGGACCCTGTTCGCGCCCATGTAACCGACGAAGTTACCCCTGTTGTCAAACTCCATCAGACCCCTGTTTATGCCAAGAGCCTGTATAAAAATGCGGTTGGAAAAATCGACGACCAGCTTGCCCGGCCGAAATTCCCAGTGCGCCTCGAAGCTTTCGTCATAGGGCCTGGTTATCGAGAAGACATAGTTCCAGTCGCTATCCAGCCTAAGCGCCCGGCGGTTGTTGGTGTCGGCGACGTAAATGAAACCCGCGCGCGACTCGAAGACGTCCATGGGGTAGTTAAAATTGCTTCTTTCCCCGTCAATCGTCACGTAATACACGACGTTCACGACTACGTGCACCCCGCCTTCCCTGGCCTCGATTACCACTATCCGGTTGTTGCCCGAGTCGGCGACGTAGATACGGTTATCCCTGATGAAGAGCCCCTGGGGATCCCGGAAGTCGCCTATGCCAAGGTCGGAACCAAGGATAAAGGCGCTTACGAAGTACGCGTCCGGGGAGGCGACCTGCTCCCCCCAGAAGTCGTAGTTGTAGGTAAAGTTAGTTGGCTGCGCGAAGCCAAACGCCGCCTGGAAAAAAATGCAGACAAAAAACACGATCCGCATAACGTTCCTTCTCATTTGTTCCTCCTTACTCCTTTATCCCCGAGTTCGCCATGGTCTGCAGGATATTGCTCTGCGCGAAAACAAACAGCACCAAGGGAACAACCAGCATGACAAGCCCCACCGCCGCGCCCACGCCGGCCATACCGGGGCCGGCCAGGACGATCTGCTGAAGCGCGAAAGGCAGCGTCTTAAGCTGTTCCGTGTGAAGAAGGTTTCCGAACTGGGCGTTCCACAGAGCCTGCACCGAGAAGATCATTACGGTAAGCCACGCCGGCCTAATCAAGGGCATGATTATGTACAGAAAGGTACGCATCTCCTTCGCGCCGTCTATTTTCGCCGCCTCAAGGAGGGTGTCCGGTATGGTATCTATAAACTGCTTAATCAGGAAGAAGCCCAAGGGCATGGCGAAGGCCGGCACGATGACCGCGAGGTAGGTGTCCACCCAGCCCAGCCTGGTCATGACCAGGAAGTTGGGGATCCCCGTGACATGGCCGGAAAACATCAGGGTGATTATGACAAGGGGGAAAAACTTCCTGGCGCCCGGGAACTTGTACTTTGAGATCACGAACGCGCCCATCGAGGCGAACAGGATAAGCCCGCCGGTCCCAACCGCGGTGATAAACACCGTGTTGAAAATATAGCGGGAAAAGGTAACCCAGGATCTATTCATAAATATGAACAGATCCTGGAAGTTCGCCAAGGTGGGCTGCTGCACGAAAAGCCTGGGCGGGAAAAGGAATATCTCGTTCAGGGGCTTAAAGGCGTGGTTTATCGTGAACACCAAAGGCCACGCGAAAAAGACCCCAAAGATCGCCAGAAGCGTGAAAATAAACGCATCGCCGCCATAGGATCGGTTCAGCCGTTTTCCGCCGACCAGTTTTTTCTTGGGTTTAGCCGCTATTACTGCCATCTCTACTCCTTTGTTATGCCCCTATCCGTCGCAGCATCTTCTGAATAACGCTGTTGCACAAAATCATCGTCAGAAACAGCAAGGTCGCTATGGCCGAGGCGTAGCCCATCTCGAAGCGCAAAAAGCCGTAATCGACCAGGTGGTTCACTACCGTATGCACGGCGTAGTCCGTGCTCGGGAAGCCCGCAAGCTGGGCGGTAACGTCCCCGACGCCGAAGGACGCCGTAATCGCCATGACCGCGCCGAACATCAGCATTCCCTTCATGTTGGGCAGCGTGATGTACCACAGTTCCTGCCAGCGGTTCCTTATGCCGTCCACCAAACCCGCCTCGTAAAGCGTCGGGTCAACGGTGGAAAGCCCGGCGATGAAGGCGAGGAAGCCCGCACCGAGGCTCATCCACATGACGACGACCAATATGACCGGCATCATGTAGTCTGGGTTTGTCAGCCACAGCACCGGCTCGGTGATAATGCCCATGTTCATCAAAAAGCCGTTGATGTACCCGTGGGCGTCGCCCGAAAAAATAATCGCCCAAACCATGAACGCGGCACCGGCTATCGAGGGCGCGTAAAACACGAGCGTCACGAAAGCGCGGATGTAGCGGGGCAGCTCGTTGATGAACCACGCGAACAGAAACGCCGCAAGGTAGCCAACCGGCCCCGTAATGGCCGCAAGCACGATGGTGTTCCTGACCGCTATAAGGAACACGTCGTCCGCAAGCAACAAGTTAATGTAGTTCCGCAAACCAATAAACACCGGAGGCTCAAGGATGTTGAAGTAGGTAAAACTGAAAAACACCGAGATCACCAACGGGGTTATAAAAAAGAGACCGAAAACGATCGCGTAAGGCGCAAGGAACGCATAGCAAATGCGATTCTTCACTATTTCCTTGCAGACATACGAAACGTACGACTTCTTTTTCGCAACGTAGCGCTCAAGACTCATTCACTTATCTCCCTTCATATATCGGCAGCCCAAACTCAAGCCGCTTTCTTCTAAGCTCGTCGTTGATAACAAGGGTAAAGTCAAGCAGGGTCTCCCTGGTGTCGTCGCCCCTGGTCAGGATGCGGCGCGTCGCGTTGGTTATGTGGCGGCCAACCAAGTAACCGCCCGGAACCTCGGGAACGCCCACGGCCCAGGAACGCTGCTCGTCCAGTATCGCCATCTGCTCGGTGCCCCAGGGAAGCCGCCTGAACGCCTCGATGTTGGCCGTCGGGTGCCGGGCGGCCGAACCAATGATGCTCTCGAGCTCCCGCCCGAAACGAAGCTGGGTCTCGGTGCTGAGCCACCAGCGAAGGAATTCCCAGGCCATCAGGTCGCGGCCCTCGCGCTCCGCCCGGGCGAAAATCATGGAGGCAAGGCTGCCGGTGGATATCGAACGGTTCACCATGTCCTCGGGCGGGTCGGGCAGGCAGAAAACGCAGTGGCTTTGCAGGGGGCTTATCGCGTAGCCGACGACCCGCCCGTACTCAAAGCACCGGTCCTGCGGAAGCCCCGGAACAAGGCCGAAGCCCCACAGTCCGCGAATTTCCGGCGCGAACACCTCCAGGACGTTGAAGTTGGTGTAGTCGGCGAAGGCCAGGGGCATCTCGCCGGATCGGAAGCGGTTGACGAAGTCGAAGACCATCGGCGTCCTGAAGTGCGTAAAGAACTGCGTGTAAAAGTCGAAGGCCTCGATGGCTATCTCGCTGTCAAGCATGGTGCGCGAGCCGTCCGCGTTGTACAGGTTGCCGCCGCGCTGGAACAGGTGCGCCAAAAAGTTGGAAAAGTCCGCGGCCACGCCGACCCCGGCCACCGACGGGATACCGACGTTCATGTTGTTTCTTTGGATAACCGGCAGAATGCTTATAAGGTCGTCCCAGGTCCTGGGGGGCGTTATCTCCAGCTCCTCCATGATGTCCCTGCGGTAGAACATGACGTGGAAAAACTGCGTCTCCGGCAGGCCGAACACGCCGCCCTGGAAGCGGAAGGGCGTGATGACGCCCTCGTGGAACTGCGCGGCCGTCTCCTCGAAGCCGGGGAACCGCGAAAGATCCACCACGGCGTTGCGGAGGGCGTAGTTCACCGGGTCGCCCTGCTGCACGGTAAGCGCGACGTCCGGCCCTATGCCGGCGACCACCGCGGGCATCAGGGCCTCGGGGGCGACCAGCCTGACGTTGACCATTATCCCGGTGTCCGGGGTGAAGGTGTCGTCGATCATCCGCTTCAGGATGGTGCTCTGCTCGCGCCCGGCAAGCATCCACACGGTTATGACGCCCTCCCCGTCGTGGACGTCGCCCAGGCTGTCAAAATCCATGAAGAACGACGCGATAAAGGACCGGAACTCGTGGGCCACGCTGCCCAGGAAACTTTCCCCCGTGGACGGAAGCTCCGCGTCGGCGGCGCTTATTACTATGTAGTCGATGTCAAGCTGCCCCTGGGCAAGAGCCAGAAGGCTGTCGCCAAGCGAGCTTACGTTCTGCCGGAAGTTGACCAACTGCCTGGGAATCCTGTCCGGCCGCCTGGAGAAAATCTCCAGCTGGCGCGCCAGGGTCATCGCGGCGGCGGTCTGGGGACTGCGCTCGCCGGAATAGGCGGTCAGCTCGTCAACCAGCCTGTAAAGGATCCGGCTTTCCAGTTCCATAGCCGGGATAAGGTGGGGATACACCGCCTCTATCCGGTAGTCGCGGAACGGATCCGGGTTCGGCCCTGTGAGCACCAGAATCTGGCGGTACATCTCGTTCAGGCGGTAGACGCTTTCCTCTATGGTGGTAAGCATCTCGCCCAGCCTGCCCATGACCACCTCCATCCGGATGGTGTTGGTGCCGGCGCGGAGGGGGAAGAACAGGTACTCCCCGTAATCGTCGGACAGGGTCACGAGCTGCCACCGGTTGTTGAACATGAAGGGCACGGCGGAAAGCTCCCTGCTGGGAACCTCCCCGTTGATCATGATCGCGCGGTTGGACACGAAGCCCCTGTTGTAGTTCTGCCTGGCCTTTACGGAGATACGGTACATCCCGTCCTCCGGCACCTCGAACTCCCATTCTATCCATTGGCCCGCCACGCGCCAGGGGTGGCCACCGATCATGTTGAACCTGATCCTGGACGGCGCCGGCGGGTAGGTCGCCCCGGAGGAGCGGTCGTGCACGGGCGCCAGGGACGGATCGGAGCGGCGCACGGCGTCCTCGCCCTGCACCCTCATCATGAAACGGGTGTCCCTGTTCCTGAACTCGCCAAGGTCAAAGCCCGCCAGGAACTCGGCGTGGCTCCCGGGGGGCGAAGGCGCCTTCAGCGTGAACGCGCGAATCGCCATGGGCTCGTTTACCCCCTCCAGGCGTATGGTGTTGTACCCCGCCGAAAAATAAAAAAGGTAGGGATCGACGTTGTACCCCAGGAGATCCCTGAACCACGCCCTTTCCCACCGGGGAAACTCTATCTGGCTGGCGCGCACCTCGTTGCCCTGGTTGTCCATCCGGCGCCCGCCGGGGGCGTCGCCCCAGACGCGCCTGAACATCAGCCTGTCGGCCCCAAGGAACGGTATCTCGCCGTTTATCCTTACCCTGCGCTCTATGTCTATGCCGCGAGCCTCAAGAGGGAAGTACTCTATATGAAGGTTGTACAGCCCGGCCTGCCCCAGATAAACCGTGAACTCGACGAAGCCCCTTTCCTCGGTACGCAGGACCATGGACTCGCCCTCGAAGCCGGCAAGCAGGGAGGCGCCGTCGGCGGCGCTCCACGAGGCAATGTCCACCGGCCTGTCCTGGGTGCCCAAGGGAACGTGCCCGACGCGCGCCAGGAAGCGGGCGTAGGTATTGTCCCTGCCCGCGAGCCCGACGGTAAGGTCGTGGCCGTACCATCTGTCGGAAAAATCCTCGACGCGGGCACCGGTCAGCAGGAAGACAGCGAGAACCAAAACAAGGACCACCACCGCGTAAACGGCGGCCTTCCGTAACTTGGCGGCAAGTTCATTGCCAACGTCTATTTTCGCCATAACACCATTGTACCACAAGCGAACGTAAAATGGCAAGCGGAATTTTTCAAACGGAAAATTTTTCCGCCTACGGCGGTTTTTTTAGAAATACTCCGTGACGTGCTGGGGGCGAAGGGTAAACACCCGGCTTAGGGTTTCCAGGTTCCCGCAAACCTCCAGCCCGGAGCGGCGCGAAAGCACGGCGTTTTCCAGGGCACGGTAGCCGGTGACAAGCTGGCTAAGGGCCCGGATGTCGCATCTAAGGTGGGCCCCCTTTTGCGTGGGCGACACCCTGGTCTCGCCGGGGCCGAACTCCACAAGGTACCTTCCGGAGTTCGCCGCCAGGTTGGCGTCCTCCACCTCGACGACGTAGGCGCCCTCGCCGGGCGGCCGGCGCATCATCCCCAGGGCGGCCCCGACGTTCACCACCCTAGTCATGTCCCTGGGGCTGATACTCTGGTCTATCTCCCAGGCGTTCCCGGTAAAGTCGCAGGGGTCGACAAACGTGGGCATGGGCCACTTGAGGCTCCTGAACTGCGCCGAAAGGCCGCCCACTATGCCCAGCACGCCGTAAAGCCCCTCCCTGTCGGCAAAGGCAAGTTCCACCACGGACATGGCGTGCCCCTCGCCGCCGTTGTCCTCGTCCTTGTACTTGACGTAGCCCCGGGGTTTTCCGTCGTCGTCCTTCCATAGATATAGAAAGATACCAGTGGCGTAGGGGTCGTTTTCGGTGAATTCCCTCCAGGCGCGGCCGTCCGGCCAGTGGTCCCGGCGTATCCCGTGGTTAAGGCCGCCTATGTACGCCGAGTGCACCTCCTGGAGCGCGCCGGTGTCGTCCCCAGGGAAAACCTGGACGAACTCGCCCCTTGGCTTAATCCCAAGAAAGTCCCTGGCGGGAATGCTTACGTTGTTGCGGGCGCAGGCGATCTCGTAGCCGAACATCCGGTAGTAGTCGTGGGAAAAGGGCGTAAGGGTGGAAAAGACGACCCCGCTTTCGCGGGCCTCCGGAAGCAGTTTCTCGAAAATCCGCCGCACCAGGCCGCCCTTGCGGGCCTCCGGCAGGGTCCCGACGCCGCCTATCCCGGACATCCTGGCGTGGCCGCCGTCAAAGCTCATAAGGAAATCTATTTCCCTCATGCACGAAAGGAGCCTGCCCTTCTCGAAGGCGCCCCAGGCCCAGTGCGGGGGATGCCCGGAAGGCTCGTCCTTGGCCCCGTCCTCCCCGGGCTTTTCCCGAGGGAAATCCCTCCGCTGGTTGTAGACCACCGTGTGGATTCTGTCCAGTTGGGGTATTTCCCCGGCGGCAAGCCTTCGTATCTCGGTCATTCCCCTATAGTAACACGGTATGGGGGGAAGGGGCAAACGAATTCCCGTAAGGAACCGTTCGTTTTCCGCACTGGGTTCTTGCGAAACAGGGCAAAGTTATTTGGCTGATAAATAAGGAGGCAAGTGGTTCGGGAATAGGAAAAACCCAGTCGGATTTAGCCATTTCAAATCTCCAAAACAACAACCCCGCGATGAATGCGGGGTTGTTGTTTTGGAAAGAAATCTGTCTCAGGGTGCATACCCTTAGAACGCCCTAAAGGGCGGGGTATTGTGCCCTTCGCATACTATCAATGCAGGCTAGCCACTTCCTAGTTACCACCTCTGGTGACGGTGATGTCATAGATGTGGAACTGAGCCGCAATGCCCTGATTGTGCGGGAGAATGCGAACGTCATTGCCTACAATGTCTCCTGCTACCGTATAGGTAATAGTAAACTCTTCGACAAGTGAACCATCAACCATTGCTCCTCCAACACGGTTAAGCTCGGGTATATCGGGCATAAAAGTAGGAGCTTGCCCCTGTAACCGCATGTCAAGATCCCCAGTCAATAGCCGTCCGCTTATGAACAGTATATCGCCAGCTTGGAGTCCTACATTCCGCAGCAAAAGACCGCGAGTGGCGTTAGCTTGCTGGCGATCCACATGCACGTACCGGGGCCCAGGAGTACCGCCTTCGCGCACTGTTATTGTTACGGCCTCGGCAGGATGCGTGGAGGCCAAGTTCCCTGTGGCCGGCCTAATATCCACATCCAGCTCCAGGCTTGCCAGGTACGTTTGGAGGTTGAATACATATACGTTGCCATTCCCGTTCCCAGGAGGAATCCGAATGACGCGGAGTGACGTGTAGGTTATGTCTATGCTGCCCGGGTTGGCTGACATGGACAAAGTACCGCCTGCCATTACATCCGCCGCAGACATTTCAATGTAATGGGTAAAATGTACGCCTGCGGCAACATTTGCTCCATCATGTGTTTGACCACCCCTGGATCCTCCTTCAAAGCGTATACGCGGTGTACCGCCTGCGCCGGGGAATACGCCGCTGTATTCAAACCGGTAAGTGTAACCGGCTTGGGCAGGCACGCTATTCGCGCCCGTGCCCAATGTGAACCGAAGCGCCTGACCTACCCCGCCTCGGCCAGTGACGGTGATTAGCCTGGGCGGGCCCGGAATAAACGTAGTCGCCGTGTCTCCTCCACCGTCTCTCTGCAAGAACGGAATTCTAGTGGCACCCTGTCCGCCTGTTCCAGTCAGGAGGTTCAAGTCGAAGTCCGTAGTCCGGAAGTCAAAAACAACCGTCTCGGGAGGAACAACGGCCGGGGGCACCGGGATGATGGTAATGTTGTCAACGTAGAAGGTGGTGTCGTTTGCATGAGGAGTGGCAATTAACCTTATCTCATGCCTGTTCCTTGGGACATTCGGCGCTGTCCATGTAGCCCGAAGAGCGTTAAGCCATTCAACCGACGCGGTTATCGAAAAGGTTTCGCCTGTGGCAACAGATACTGTAGCCGGCTGGTTCGCCACGGAACTTCCACCAGTATTTAGCAATACCTGCGTGGCATTGGTACCACCCCGTCCGGTGATAACCATTTCGGCACCCACCGGAATTTCGGCAACGTTAATCCACACGCCATGGTTGCCACTCATTGGGGAAACTCGCAAAGCAGGACTGCCATCGTTATTTACCCATGTTGGTGCGGTAGCCGGAGCAACCCAACCCCAGTCGCGGGCTTGCAACAGCCCTGCACCGATGCCTTCAGTGCCAAGTTGTTCTATCGTTCCGTTTTCCACAAGGGGAGCATTCAGCCATGCGGGTACGGGATCCGCCAGACCGATAAAGGTTACGAAGTCGGCCATCGTTGCATCGGTGGGGAAGGGAGCCATAACTCCTGTGGGAGGAATGGTCAGGGTAAGCGTTCCGCTTGTCTCTGGCGTTCCATTGCCTTTCCTAAGGGTTACCGTAAAGGTAAAACTGCCCGCTTCATCTTCCGTCGCTGCCGTAAAGACACCGTCATCCACCGTAACGCTTACATACCTCAAGTCCAGGGCATTGATAGCTGCTACTACCAGCGCCCTTGCCGCCGCCTGTGTGCTTGCATGGGCAGCCGTTGGTGCCGCAAAATCCAGCCCCGCAATCAGTGCCATTACGTATGCGATGTCGATATCGCATTGGGTGCAATCCTCAACCCCGCAGAAAATACAGGCGGGATCCCTTTCGATGAACCTGATGTTGGAAACCTCGACGGTCGAAGCGACGGTATGCTCGTAGATGGAGAAATACAGTACGGAATGTGCATCCAAAGCCGCGGCAGCAAGTGGCAGAATATCCAAGGTAACTTCTCTTGGGAATTCCGCATTTGGTATCACCGTCAACATTGGCGCAGAAACCTGGCCTAAGCCAAGCTGTCCCGTGGTGGCACCTGGCATCGCAACAAGGTTACCGACAAACGGCTCACTCCGCGCTATCAGGGCAATCCGCCTGCCTGCGCTTCCATCTCCGGTATCAGGTGCTACCCTTACGTCATAATCAAACACAAGGTAGGCAAAGTCCGACAAGCGCCTGTCGCCCAAATCAACCCTAAACCAGGCGTACCCAGCCCTGTGGTTGTTAGTCGCGCTAAACCGATAGCCAGTGGCATCCTGGAATTGGGTGACATTGCCGCCCGTTCCCTGTACGACTATGTCTTCAACCGGCGTGTCGCCAAGCATGATGGTAATGGAATCGCCCGGAATGGGAACTGTCCAAAGCTCCACCAAGGTGATGACGTGCTGATTGTAGACATTAACAAAGATTGAATAACCGTCGTCGAGCACAGCAAGGAATTGAGCCTGGCTGATATCATTGTGGCGATCGGTGCCAAGGAGCGTGCCCATAAGAAGCCCCGTTACTCCGTTGAGTTGCCCCACGCCCCAACTTCCAGTGGCTGTCGCATGGCCCACATTGCGCACGTATATCCTTAACAGGATTTCCCTGTCTTCGGCATAGGCGGCGGTAATTGTGTTAAGAATTTTCTGCAATTCCGCGCCGTCTATGTTTCCCATGCCTGTGGCTATGTTACCGCCTGTCGTATCAATCTGTATGTTGCCAACAAGTATACCATCTTCCGGATCAGGGGCCCGGACTGCGGGAGGCTCAGGAGCGCTGGGCCTTGGGGGGGATACCCTGGGTTCTATCGGCTCCAGCAGTTCAACCCTGGTCAGCATGTCGCCGTTGCCGGCATGGGTACGCACAAGCAGCACCTCGCCATCATTGCCAAGTATGTCCAGAAGCCAGTCTGCTTCAACGGCGATGCGGTAAATCATTTCCGCACCGGTCGGCGCCGTCAGGGCGATAATTTCCGGGGGAACGCCTATATTGCCAATTCCCCAGTTGCTGCGGTCGCCTCCCGTGCCGCCCGTGGCGTCGAAATTCAGACGAAGCTGGCTACCTGGATCGGCGGCCCTCATTGCCGCAATGATTTCACCCTGGATATTCCAAGTATTAAAACCACCGCCTGGTGTGGGAGGTACGCCGGGATGGAAATCCCATGATCCAATTACCTCAAAAGCGGTCTGCTCCCAGATCGCGAAGTAGTCGGTGCCCACGTAATGCCTGGTGGCTTCCGTCAGCGTTGTTCCCGTTCCGGCAAGGGTGGTATTCCATTCCACGAATGCGTATCCTTCCCTTTCAGGATCCTGGGGCGGGACAACCGTGCCGCCTCTAAGGACTACCACTCTTCTGAAGCCCAAGCCATCATAAAACGCGCCATCCCCGGCACGGAAATTGACATTGACAACGGCAAAGAATTCGTACTGCCACAGGCTAACCATGTTCCGGTAGACGTGCAGATCCATGGAACTAACCGCCACCGGATTATCATCGTAGTACAGCCTTACAAGCACGGCATAGCTGCCCGCGTTCAGATTGGGCAGGGAGCCTTCCCATACGCTTTCGCCGGCAAGGTTTTCGCTGGCCGATGCCAGGACGTACCCTTGGTTAAGAATATTGCCGTCATTGTCAACGCCAACAACATTGCCGTCCGCGTCAACCGCCAAAACCGCTATTTTGCCATAGTCAACGGTGATATGCGGCGGGATTACCAGGTTCCAGGCGAAGGTTCCCACGCCATCGGTAATCGGCAAAAGCGTGGCGTTGATGTTGGCACCTGCGGCAGTAACCGTAACAGACCCGGTTGTCTGCGCCGCCAGGACACCGGCATCGGTAGATCCCGGCAGGAACGCGCGCACGATAAAATTCCACGGATCCCCGCCCGCAGGCAGCGTTGCGGTAGCGGTAACGTTTCCCGTGCCTACACCGGCAGCCTGGGCGACAAAGGTTTGGCTGCCTCTGGTAAACTCAACCTCGAAGCGGACAAAATCGTTCAGGTTTATGTTAGGTTGGATTGCCCGGCCTATGTTCGGTTGCTCGATGGTCAGCGAGATCGTGCCGTCCGTCACATCCGGTGTCCTAAGCGGGTTTGGGCACCCCGTCAAGACCAACAGCAAAGAGGCGGCGAAAGCAAGGGCGAAAACGCCTAGGCCAGCCTTTTGCGTAAACATGCTATTTTTCATACTTAATGCTCCTTTGTGTCCGGCAATCACTGGTTTACCCTTCTTGTGCCGATGGGCTGAATAAGCGCCATGCCTCTGTTGCCAACGCCAAAAATATTGGCCCTGACATAAACCCCGACATAATCGATGATGCCCGGATTTGTTAAGTCGATGGTACTGGTGCCAGCGTTTGTCGTGTAAATGACCCTGCCTTCGGAAATCCAGTCTATTCTTGCGGCATTGCCGGCTACAATCGTGATAGTGTAGGCATCATGATCAACCGTAATACTGGTGATGGACGGAAAATATTGGGGTTGGGGATGAGCGCCTTCCAGCACGACTCCCTCGTTGCGCGCCACATGGGTTACCATGTAGAAATTGCCGCCCCTCATGGTGCTCTTAACGTTGTCAAGATTGTTTTCCGGCATCAGGAATATGTTGGCGTTTGTGCCAATCGAGCTGCTGCTGGTCGGGCTGTTGCTGTGCGTGTCGTCGTTCGCAAAACCCCAGACAAAGCGACCGTGCGGAACGGTAAGGGTAAGGATGTTGTCCCAAAGAACCCGGTCGTGCCGCGAATCGCCGTCCCGCCTGTTGAATATCTCCAGGCCAACAAGGCTGTCGGGCGAAAATTCCATGAACATATCGGCATAATGCCGTACCCACCTGGGTTGGTTGGATGGGTTATTAGGGCTGGTGATGTAATCGTCGCCGATTGGATAAGCCACGGCACCACTGGTACGGCCGGGATGGTTGATAAAGGAAAGCGCGTTGTTACGTTGCGCCGCCCGTAATCCACCTGCCAGAGTGTTGTACGGGGATGTCCAGGCACTGGGTGGCTTTTCGTCTGTCATCCAAAAGAAAACATTTGCCTCCGCCGCGTTTTCCATTGGTCCCCCGCTGCCCGGAGCCAGCTCGGCGGCGCCGGGTATTATAAGCATACCCCTGCCGCCTCTTCCATACCCCGTTTGCAATTCATTAAGCCTTTCCGGCGTAATGTGGCATAAGGGAACCATGTCCGGTACACCCGGCGCACCGGAGCCGGGCCAGTATTGTTGGGTCGGGCATCTGGTAAGCAGGTTATCGAAGCACAGGTTCGTGCCGTCCAGCCTTCTCCAAACATGGTCGGTAACCGCCAGGATATCGAAGTCCAGCTCGAAATGGCGGGTAAGCATATCTTCCATTGTCGCCGCGCCGTCGCTGTTTATGGTATGGGTGTGCAGGGCGGCCCTGTACCTGCCCCAGTTGTCCCAGTCCACGCCTTCGTAGGGCGACGTGATTATAAACATCGCGTTGGGATCGATTACCTCTTCGCTGTCAGGTATGGAAACGGCAATGTTAAGGCTGTAGGTTCTGTCACTGCCTACCGTTCCCGCCCTAACGGTTACTAATGGCGGCAAGCCGCCGCTTCCGCTCATGTCAAGAGGGTTCCCCGTACCGATCTGGCGCAAGCCTTCATGCCACGTTATGCCCGTAAGCAGGCCCGTGGGATACGTTACGGTAATGGTTTCACTATTAGACCTCTTCAGAAATCAAAAAGAGCGCTAAACTATACGTGTGAAATACGAAAACACGAAGGAATACCCGTGCGGCAAATTCCGCCGCATGTGCGGGATGAAGAGAAAGACGTTCGAAAAGGCGGT
>Ga0209755_10001788_pt1 | contig 31846 bp, 21 predicted proteins | sample TergutCo191P1_FD_187301 | JGI IMG/M metagenome (GOLD analysis project Ga0209755, IMG submission 187301) | Cornitermes sp. P1 segment gut microbial communities from Petit-Saut dam, French Guiana - Co191P1 (SPAdes) (version 2) | ecosystem: Host-associated > Arthropoda: Insects > Digestive system... | reverse complement strand
CTATTGCGTTTTCTCCCTACCGGCTTGATCGTATGGTACAGCGTATATATAATCCACGCTGTGCTGAGCGAGAAAACAGGGTACGTGTATATCACCGCAAGCAAGAAAAACGGCACCATCTACGTGGGTATTACGTCCGATTTGGTCAAACGTATATGGCAACACAAAAACAAACTTCATAACGGCTTCACCGCTCGGTACAGCGCAGACAGGCTGGTCTACTACGAAATTTTTGGCGACATGCGCGAGGCCATAAAGAGGGAGAAGCGGCTGAAGTTCTACAAAAGAAAATGGAAAGTGGCCCTAATAGAAAAAGACAACCCGGAATGGGAAGACCTATATTGGCGAATTATTGGCTAGTGGGCGCCACCCCGTTACCCTGAGATCACCGTAGGGCAACGGGGTTGGTCGCAGGATGGCGGCATTTGCGGGGTGGCTAGGGAGTCCCCGCCCTGTTTGTCCCCGCGAAAGCCGCCTTGCCTGCCTAAACCTTGAACTGCGAAACGGCCTTTACCAGAACCGAGATGCTTTCCCGCGTTCTGCCGCTGAGCTCGTTTACGGTGCTTACGGCTTGGTTTACCTGATCGGCGCCGGCCGCCATTTCGTTCATGCCCTCGGTTATTTCCTGGGTCGTCATTTCAAGGGTTTTGCTTTCCTGTATGACTTCCTTGCTGCCCTGCAACATCTGCTGCGAGTCGTCCTCCACCTGCCGGGTTATCTCGCTTACCAGCCCGGACGACTGCAGAATCTGCTTGCTGCCGTGGCTCTGCTCCTCCATCACGTTCCGGATTATCTCTTCCTGTTCCGCCACGGTTTTTACGCCGCGGTCTATCGCCTCGAACTTACCCAAAACCTTTTCCGTGGACTGGGTGATCTTGTCGATGGACTCCTTGATCTTTTTAAGAACGCTCACAATCGTTTTGGACTGCTCGCCCGACGACTCGGCGAGTTTGCGTATCTCGTCGGCCACTACCGCGAAGCCCTTTCCGGCCTCTCCCGCGTGGGCGGCCTCGATTGCCGCGTTCATCGAAAGCAGGTTCGTCTGCCCGGCGATGCTTTCCATCACGGCGTTTATCTCCATGAGCCCCGCCGACTCCCTTTCGATTTCCTGAATGTCGATGACGACTTCCTGTAGGCTGGACTTGCCTTCCTCCGCCGACTCCTGCAGCTCCTTTACGCTGTCGGCGTTTTTTACGAGAGTAGAGGAAACGGAATGGATGTTCGCCAGCATTTCCTCGATTGCCGCCGACGATTCGGACACCGCGCTGGTCTGGTTTTCCACGTGGCCGCTAAGCCTGCTGATGTTGCTTGTAACCTGTTCCATCGTGGCGTTGGTCTGGGTGACGCTTGCGCTTTGGTTCAGCACGCGGCCCTTGATGCTTTGGATGTTCTCCGTGATCTGGTTTATGGCGGAAGCCGTGTCGGTCATGTTGCCGGCAAGATCGTTGCCGATGTTTGAAAGCTCGTTTGCCTGGCCCTTAAGCGAGACTATCATGCTGCGGAACCCTTCCATGATTTGGTTGAAGTAGCCGGAAGCCCTGGCTACTTCGTCGTTGCCCCTTATCGGAAGCCGCCTGGTCAGATCCGCGTCTCCGTTGGCTATGTCGTTAAGGCCGCGCGTAAGAAGGTCAAAAGGTTTCAGCATCTTAATCATAGTCACAAGCATTACAATGGCGGCGACAACAAGGCCGCCAAACCCGATGATGATCAGATTGCGCTGCTGTTCCATGGTTGCGGCTATAGTGTGCTCGTTGGAAGACGCCATGAAAAACATGCCTATGGGGGTGCCGGCCACGTTGTGCACCGGAAAGACGTACACATGGTGGGGTACGCCGTTGATCGGCATCAGGTCCCTGAATATCTCGTTCCGCTCGAGCACGGTCTGGGCTATGCGGGGATCCGCCTCGCCGCCGAGGGCGCGGTTGCCGGCGGCATCCCGGATAGTGGTCGCGACGGCCTCGTTGCCCGTATAGATTGTAACGTGCGAGTCGAAAACCTCGGCAAACCCGTCGACGAAAGCGTCCTGGTTCATGATAATGCGGGCTATGAAAACGCCGATCTGCTCGTCGCCGTCCATTATCGGCGTGTAGGTGGAAAGCGACATGCGGATGGCAAGGGCACCGACGCCGAACACGGATATGGTTTCGCCCCGCATGGCCGCCTGGACGTTGGCCCCTCCGCCCATGTTGTCGCCAAAGGTTCCGGGGATGTTCGTGCGCAGGAAAACATACCCCAGATTGTCAAGCACCAGGAGGTTGCCCGCCCCGATTTCCAGCCTTCTGCCTTCCACGTACGAAAAAAACGCATCCCTGTCGGCGACCTGCTCGGCCGTACCGTAGGCGCGGAGAACATCGGCAATATAAGCACTTTGGGATACCAGCCGGGCGGCAAGGGCCGAGTAGTCCTTCAGCTCGTCGAGGCGCAGATACGTCGCCTTCGAAATCATCATGGCCCTTTCCTCCGCAAGCCCGTCGGTAAGGTTTCGCGTGGCCACGGACACATACGCGACAATCAGGACTACCAAAACCACAAGGACGCCCAAAACCGGGATAATCATCTTGCTCTTCAAACTGTTCAACATACAACCTCCAATTTTTGCCGGGCTTTCGTTTATGCAGAATGGTGCGTGCGCGTGTGTACGAGGAAGTCTCTGTGGTATTGGCAAGCGGCAAGCTTGGTTACAAAATCCCCCAGGGGTCGGTATTTTCCTCTGAAAAGCCGGATGCAAAACATTCTTCTGTGCATAAGCACGGTCGTTATATGATGACCATACACAATTTGCGAAACAGCGTCAAGCCATTTCGGGCAAAAACCGACATATTTCCCACAAAAGTCGTTTTCGTGCCAAAAGTCAGCGGAAATCGATGGTTTGTCCGGCGGTTCCCTAAAGCTTCTTCCCGTCCGCCGAGCGGTACGGGTTGCGGCGGTGCTTCAGGTACGAGCGATAGGCCGCGCTGCTTTTGTAGTAGCCGTCCAGCCCCTTGAACGACGACGACTCGTCGCAGCGGTACAGCTCCATCAAAAGGGGGAACAGGGGCGAGGCCATTTTTTCGGCGGTGCGGAAAAGGGGCAGGCGGGGCAGCGCGGCGGGCAGCATGTGGTTTCGCACAAGGTAACAGACGTCGCGGGTAAGCCCGGAGTCGAAGCCCAGCTTTTCCATAAAGCGGCGGGCCTGCCTTTCGCCAAGCTCGGCGTGGCCGTCGAAGGGTCGGCGCGGCCCCCCGGAGGGCTGCGAAAGCGGTTTTCCCACGTCGTGAAGCAAAAGCCCAAGCGAAAGCCGAAGGTCGAAACCCGCGCCGTGTCCCGGGGCCTTTCTGTAGCGCAGGGTTTCCATCGTGTGTTTCCATACGTTTCCCTCCGGGTGGAACTCCTTGGAATGGTCAACGTCGTCCATCGCGGCAAGCTCTGGCCAGTGTTCGGCTATGAAGCCCCGGCTTTTCAGAAACTCAAAGCCGGGGGAGGGGGAGGGTACGCAAAGCAGCTCCTTCAGCAGCAGGCGCTGTTCCTCGGTTCCGGGGGGAACGCCCAAAGCTTCGCGGCCCAAGCTCCTTGCCGCGGCGTTTGTTTCCCTGATGCCGGTTTCCGGAAAGTAGCGGGCAAGGATCATGGCCCCGTCCATAGCCGCCCGAGAGGGGTCGGAACCCGGGTCGCAGCTTTGCATAACCCTGCGCAGGGTTTCGCGGGTCGGAGCTTCGGCCTTGATTTCGCGCAGGACGGGGTAAACGCCGTTGGGGTCGTGGAAGCTGCGGGTCTTGCAGTCGCGGTAAAACTCCAGAAAGCCGAACGACGCGCGGTGTTTGTGCAGGGAATGCCCGCCGTCGATTTCCTCGCAGCGGAAGTACCATGTTTTTTCGCCCACGTCCAGGGCTGCGTCGGCAAACGCGGCTCCGGGAAACCTCAGCTCCTCGAAAAGGCGGGCAAGGTCGGCAACGTCCGCGCCGCACAAAACGTGAACGGCGTTTGCGGCTTTACGCCCAAGGCAGGAATCGAGGGCGCTGAAACCGTGGAGGTACGCGGGAAAACCGGCGGCGGCAATCTCTTTTTCCGGCGTCTGCAGCATGTCGCGTTTCCCGTTCGTTCCTGATTTGCCGTCGCGGCATGACGGCGCGGGACAAGCTTGGAGTCCCGTCCTTGTCCCGCTTTCCTATTTCCTTTTCCCGGCTCCCCAGCTATCCATCGGCAGAATGGGCATTACGCGCCCGTTGTGGGCGATGCGGAAACGAAGGTCTTCCAAAAGGTGCACGGGCAGGAACAGGTCGGTCATAAGCAGGGCGGCCTCCATGTTTCGGCTTGCCGCCGTCCTGTTGGGCAGGCCCATTTTTACAAGGCGGCCCATCATCCTGTCGAAGAAAGTCGGCCGGGGAAGCTGCTCGAAGACTACGCCCTGGTACTCCGGAATGCCGGCCAGCTCCCTGGCTATCCGCACCGCGTGGGCAAGCCCGCCGATGCTGTCGATAAGCCCGGCGTTCAGCGCGCCGATTCCGGAAAACACCCTGCCCTGCGCCACGGCCTCCACCTGCTCTATTTCCATGCCGCGGCTTGCCGCGACCCTTGCCGTGAAAACGTCGTAATGGTCCATGATGTATTTGCGGAACCTTTCCTGCTCCCGCTCGTTGAGATCGCGCTTGGGCAGAATGATGCCGGTCATCAAATCGGCGTGGTTGCCCCTTTGCATAACGTCCACGCTAAGGCCAAGCCTGTTGTTAAGGCCCCTGTCGTAAAACCACGTTCCGATAACGCCGATGGAACCGGTGAGCGTTACCGGCGTGGCGGTTATGTGGTTTGCGCTCATGCCGGCCCAGTAGCCGCCGGAGGCCGCCACTCCGCCCATCGACACCACCACCGGAACGCGGGACCTGGCCTTGGTTACGGCCTCGGCTATGTAGTCCGCGGCCTCGGGGCTTCCGCCAGGCGAGTTTATTCGCAGCACGATTGCCTTGACCCGCCGCCTTCGGGAGGTTTCGTCTATCGTGCGGGCAAGGGCGCGGGCCGCCATTCCGCGCTCCATGTCGGTTACGCCCGTGGAGTTTATCACCGCGATTATCGGCGGGCGGCGGCCCCTGCGTCCGCCGGCAACCCTGCCCGGCCCGTAAAGCCTAAAGCTCCCGGTTATGCCCGATTCCGGATCGCCGAAAATCACGAAGGTGGGTTCCTTGCCGTTGGACACTTCCTTCACGGCGTCTATTACCGCCTGCCTTCTTCCCGTGGCGTCCACAATCCCGCGGGCAAGGGCGCTCCTTGCCGAGAACAAAAATTCGTTGTCAATGATCGAGTAGAACTCTTCGTCGGTCCAGCCCCTCGCCGCAGTTATCGCCCCGCGGGTAACGGACATGACGTCGTCCAGCCACTCGCCGTACTGCCTGCGGTCCGCGTCGGAGAGGGTGTCCCTGGTAAAGGTTTCCATGCCGGACTTGTACTCGAAGTAGCGCAGCTCGCGCACGCCCACGCCAAGCCTTTCCAGCCCGTGCTGCGCAAAGCCCCTTCCAAAGACGTAGCCCAGAAGCATCATCGTTCCCTGGTCGTCCATCACGATTTTGTCGGCGACGGTTGCAAGGAAGTACAGGTTGAGGTTTACGCCGCTGACAAAAGCGACAATCTTTTTTCCGGAATCCCTGAAGGACTGAAGCGCCTGGCGCAGCTCCCACAGGGTTTCGTGCCCCGCGCTGAAAGCCGAAACGTTAAGAACTATGCCGTTTATCCGCGAGTCGCCCGAGGCGCGCTCTATCACCCTGAGTATGTCAAGGTGGGTTCTGGGAACGGACTGGGCGTTCCAGGGCGCGTTTCGCGTGGCCTGGTTGTTGAGGTTGAGCTCGAGGAAAACGTTTTCCGCGAACACCAGCGGCGTTTTCATGGCAAGGCATATCCCGATGGCCAGTATTTTCCCATGCAGCTTCATCCCTCTTTCCTCTTTGTCGGTTTTGCCGTTTCGCTTCCGGCTTCGTCGTCGGCGTTCGGGTCCGCGGCTTCGCCGGTGAGCGCGCACAGGAGCCCCCCGAGCTTGAAGCCGGAAGCCGTCTTCGCCTTTTCCAACACCTCGGCTACCTCGCCGATCTGCCCGGCGCGTTCAAGCCACGCCTGCCGTCTGCCGCCTTCCCACGGGCAGGCTTCCAAAAGCAGGAACAGCTTGCCGTAGAACACCGCGCCCTCGAAAGCTTCCTTGTTGAACCAGGTAACGTCGTTCCAGACGTTCGCCCCGATAAGTCGGCGCAGATCGTCGTGCAGGTAGTTCGTCTCGATGAACGTGGCGGCGCAATGCCCGGCTTCGAAGGGCGTTTTCGCGGCCTCGCCTTCGCAGCAGACGCAGCCGTCGGCGCAGTTGATTCGCCGCAGCACGGCCCTGCCTATTTCCGGGATCCGCCTCGGGTCCACTCCGGCCGGGCCGAAGCTTCCGATTTGCTCCTCGAGCTTGCGCCCAAAACCCCAGTGGTCGAACGCTAGGTTCGCGGCAAGCTCGCCCTCGTTGCCCTTGCCGACAATCGGGCGCAGAATCGCCAGCAGCCCGTACCCAAGGGCAGCCGCGCAGACGGCCTGCCTATCCCTGATTTCCCGCGCAAGCCCGCCAAGCAGGCGATCCTCGGGGGTTTTCGTTCCGGCTTTGACGTAAGGGGCGAGCCAAATCAGCCTTTCAACATAGGACGCGAATTCCGTCCACAAATCCTCGTTGGTGGCCTGGGAGGGCTCCGCGGCGGTTCCGTCTTCGCCCGCCGGAGCGGTCCACGGCTCGAACTTCCCGTCCGCGCCGGCGATGAAGTGCCGCACCGAGTCGAAGTACTTAACCGCGGTTTCCTTAATCGAAGCGACAAACGCATCGATTTCCGACTTGTCGGCCTTGCCCGCGAGGAAAAACTTGTGAAGCCGCGAAACGGTTTCCGCGCGCAGCGGCTTCGTAAAGCGGTGGTACAAATCGCCAAGGTAGATGTCCATAATCGCCGAGCCGGGATCGCTTACCCCCCTCCCCTGAAGGTCGTGGTGCAGGCGCGCCCAGCGGCCTTTTTCGTCGTCGGCGATTTCGTAAATGTCGATGAACACCTGCGCCTCGTATCCCTTGAGCGCCACGAAGAAGCCGTTTTCGAAAATCGCCTTCGACGAGCGTATGTACCAAAGGTTTGACCGCTGGTCGCGAAACAGCGTGAAGTACCCGTCGTCGTTGTGCAGGGCAAGGGCTTCGCTGAGGCTGTCCCGTTTGCGGGTGCCGCCGGGCTGCGGAATGGCGGGATCGCTTTGTTTGATCCAGCCGGCGGTTTCGTGGAAAGAGTTGTTGTAGAAAATCAGCGCGCGTTCCTCGTGCCCTCCCATCCAGGCGCGGTTGGAATAGGCAAACACGTTTTCGTTTACCGACCCGCCCTCGGTAAAAAGATCGTACAGCCTGAACTCCGAGCTTCCGGAAAACAGCGCGCGCCGCTTCATTAGAGGGAAGATTTCGTGTTCGTGCCTGCCCACAAGATAGCCGTCCGGCTCCTCGTCTTTGTACGAGCGGCGGTATTCCATGCCGTACTTTTCCTCGAAGCCCTCGATTTGCCCGTGCCCGAACATGGGCAGCCCCGGCATTGTAACAAGCAGCGTGCAGATGCCGAAGTACTTGTCGCCCTTGCCGAACTGCGCCACGGCGGTGTCTTCGTCCGGGTTGTTCATGAAGTTGACAAAGCGTTTCAGGATTTCCGGGTCGAACTCCATCGTGTTTTTGATCGTGGCGCGGTATTTGGCGTTGTCCTCGTTTTTGAGCATGTTCATAAACGCCGAGTTGTACACGCGGTGCATCCCAAGCGTGCGCACGAAGTAGCCTTCCATCATCCAGAACGCCTCGGCAAGAAGCAGCGTGTGCGGGGCCTCGGCCGCGCAGCGGTCCACCACCTCGCGCCAAAACTCGTTGGGGATTCTGGCGTTGAACTCGTCGTTGGAGATCGCGTGTTCGGCCCGGCTAGCTATGTCCCCCCCCTGCCCGGGGACGGGGTACCACAGCCGCTGGATGTGCCGCTTGGCCAGGGTCATCGCCGCGTCGAAACGCACGATCGAGAACTGCTGGCACACGCCTATTATCGTGCGTATTACCGCCTCGCGCGCCTCGGGGTTCAGAAAGTCGATTTGCGCGGTGTCGTTCCACGGCATAGACGTGCCGTCGTTGCCGTGGTAGATGTAGCGGGTTTCCCCGGTGTGGTTGTTAATCCTTTTGAAAACCACCGCCGCGTCCGTGCGGTCGAAATAGTGTTCCTCTATCTGCACGGTGATGTCGTCCCTGCCGGAGAGGTTGCCGCAGTTGTAGTTGTAGGTGGGGAAGGGGGGGTAGGGAAGCTGCAAAAAGCGGTCGGGGTGTTCCACCATCCAGCGGCTGTCTATTCCGGTGTGGTTTGGCACCATGTCCGAGCCAAGCCGGATGCCGCGCCTCATGCAGCGGTCGCGCAGGTTGGCAAGCGAGCCCCAGCCGCCAAGCTCGCCGGCCACGTCGTAGTCGTAAAGGCTGTAGGCGGAGGCGGCGGCTTCGGGGTTGCCCGTCCATTGTTTGATCGTGCGCGACGCGCTGCTGCGTTCCCAAAGGCCGATCAGCCAAAGTCCGGTAAAGCCGCGCCTTGCCAGCTCGTCGAGCTCTTCGTCCGGGATTTGATCTAGGCGGCTGATTTCGGTTCCGTATTTTTGCGAAAGCTGGAACAGCCACACCAGCGTGCTTTTTGCCATGAGCACCGTGCGCGGCATCCAGTCCTGGTCGGGGCTGAAGCGTTCGTATTCGTCCAGCCCGGCGAAGCTCATCACCTCCGCCGGCCCGGAGCCCCCGCCGAAGTACGGCTTTTCTTCCTCTTTGATGATGTCCATGCCCATAAGCAGGCGCGACATGAATTTTTCGACAAGCAGGCCCCAGTGTTTGCGCATGTACTCGAGCTGCCCGCTTAAGGTGTCGGAGGCCAGCGCCGGCGAGCGAAGCATGTCCCAAAGGCTCTGCCCAAAGGGGCCAAAGGCCGGCAGCTCCTTGAAGTGCGCCTTAAGCTCCTCGATTGCCGCCGGGTAGACGGTTTTTTCCGCGAGGCTGCCGTCGTCGAACAGAAAGCGGAAGGGCCTGAACGCCGGGTTTAGGTTTGCCAGCGACAACATCATTGTCTCTTCCAGCGAAAGCGCGCGACAGCTACAGCCTTCGTCGCTGCCCTGCAGATACTCCGGCACGTCTTTTTCGCCGGTGTAGACCGGCTTTGGCGGAAACTGCCGCGAGAACGACTCCAAAAGGGAACCCGTGCCGTCGGCCCCGAGCTTGCCCTCCAGCCGCTCAAGGCAAAGCTCGAAGGCCCTTGGCTGCACCTGCTTTCGGTACAGCGCCACGACGTAATGGAGAATCTCGTCGATAAGCCCCATGGCGTAAAGCTCGCCGGCGCGGATGTATTGCCCGCTTCCGGGCTTCTGCTTGGCGTTGAACTTCGCCGCCAGCTCGCGGGTTTTCCGCATGTCCGCAAGAACCACGTTTCCGGTAAGCGCGAAAAGGCTGCCCTCCAGCGCGTATTCGCCGCGGACTTCCCTGTCGATATGGAATTCCATAAGTGGATTGCCTGACGGCGGCAGGGCCGATGCCAAACCGCCCGTTTTTTCCTCCAAAGCGGTGAGTCGTATCCGAATTGTTTCCATGAGGAACTCCTTTTTGCCCATGAGTCTGCCCCATTGTACCACGTTTCCCCGGGAAATGCACGTGATCGGGGGGTCTTTTTTTCGGAATTGGCGTGGTTGGTTTTGAAGGGGGTGGTAACGCCGACAATGCCCGTTGCCCAAGGCGGCGCTCGTCGGGACCTTTGCCCAAGGGAACTGTGGGGCCTAAATCGGTTGCAATAATGCCGCCATTGCGACAAGGGATTTTCCGGGTCGGCGGCTCTTCCATGAAAACGCCCAATAGCGTAAAATGAGCCATGGAAGAACCACGGGCCGCGTCCTCCAAACCAAGGGCCTCGATGCTGCGCAGCGGGTCGGTGTTGTCGCTTTTGACCTTGGCATCCAGGTTTTTGGGCATGGCGCGCGAAATGGTAAAGGCGCAGCTCCTTGGAACCAGCGCCCTTGCCGACGCCTTTGCCGTGGCGTTCATGCTGCCAAACCTTTTCCGCCGGCTTTTCGCCGAGGGCTCAATCGCGGTGGCCTTTATCCCCACCTTTAAGGAATTCCTTTTGGCGGGCGACAAGGCGAAAAACCGCGAGTTCCTGTCAAGCATTTTCACCTTTCTTACGTTTGTCGTTACGCTTGCCGTTATGGTCGGGGTTCTTGCCGCGCCGCTTGCCGTCCGCATTTTCGGCCTGGAGGAGTTCGACGAGGCGGTTTTCCTTACCAGAATAATGTTCCCGTTTCTGGCGTTCATTTCCATTGCCGCGCTTTTTCAGGGGATACTCAACAGCCTGCACGTCTTCGCGCCTTCCGCCCTTGCACCGATTGTGCTTAACATAGTTGTCATAATATTCGCCCTCGTTTTTAGTCCACATACCGAAAACCCGGCGCGGGCCTTGGCATACGGAATACTTCTGGGGGGGGGGCTGGGAACCGCGCTGCAGCTTCCCTTTGTGATTAAAAACCGCCAGCGTTTTTTCTTTACGGGGCTTAGGCGGGCCTTTGCAAACCCAGGCACGCGCAAGGTGCTGTGGCTTGTAGGGCCCACGATTATAGGCATGGCGGCCCACAAGCTGAACGACCTTGTTTCCGTTGCGCTTGCCGGCAACGCGGGCGAGGGCGTGGTTTCCAGCCTGCAATACTCGCTGCGTCTTCAGGAGCTCATGCTTGGCGTGTTTGCCGTTTCCATCGGCACGGTGCTGCTTCCCAACCTTGCCGAATATGCGAAGTCCTCGCGCTGGGAGAGCTTTAACGAACGGCTTATCTCCGCCATTGACATAATCGCCCTTGTCACTATTCCCGTCACTTTTTTCGCGCTGGCCCAGGGCGAGATTCTTATCCGCCTGATTTACCAAAGCAGCGCGTTCGACGAAACCTCCGTCAGGCTCACCCTTTCGGCCTTTACTTTCCACATGCCAGGCCTTTTCTTTATCGCGCTAAACCGAATCCTGGCCCCGGCCTTTTACGCGCAAAGCAATTCCAAGTCGCCGACTCTGGCGGGGATTTGTTCTTTCGTGGTAAACATCGTTTTTGCGGCGATACTGGTGCGCCGCTTTCAGGGTGCGGGCATAGCTTTGGCGCTCAGCATAGCAAGCGCGGTCAACACCGCCCTGCTTCTTGTCTTTCTGCGAAAGAACCCGCACATTGCCGTCGGGCGCGCTCTCGCCTCCGCTCTGCTTTACACGCTGAAGCTGTCGCTGCTTTCCGCCGTTGCCGTCGCTCCGGTTCTTCTGCTTTCCCCGTTGCTGCTGGAGCTGTTTGCCGGAAGCGTGCGCATTGTTTCATTTGGCATTCCGCTGGCGCTCAATGCGCTCGTCTTTGGCCTGCTTGGGGTCGCACTGCTCGCCGCCACAAAGGACAAGCAGCTAGGAATGCTTGTGCAAACCCTGCGAAGGCGAAGGATTGCGAAGAAGTAGATCCGCCCAAGCGCAATTGCATTCCTGAAAGCCCGGGCCACCGGCATCCGCCAATCCTCATTTTTCCACGCGCCACGACAGGGTGTAGCTTCGCTTTTCGGGGAAGTCGGGCCAGGCCACCCTTGCGCTGAAACGCCCGCGTCCCAAACGGGCGGCGACGCTGAACGAGCCTTCCAGGGTTCCGTCCCCGTCGTGGCGCACGGCGTAATACCACCTCGTCCTTAGCTGGAAGATCCCGGGCGACCACAGAAGCTCGCAGCCGGCCCTTGCCGAGGCGAATTCCCCGGCGGGCGCGAAAAACGGGTAGGGAGACGTGGGGCCTTCGCTGGAGGCTGCCGTCCACAGGGAGGCCGAGAGGGTTATGCCAAGCGGATATACCCTTGGCCTTTGGGCGGCGAGCCGCGACTGCGGGGGAAGCAGCGCCGGGGGCAGAAGCATTGGGGGAAGGTTCAGCGACAGGCCAAGCGTTCCGGAAACGCCGTCACGTATGTTTTCGGGGTTCGAGGCGTTTCTTTCGGAGCTTAGCGACGCGCGGCTTGTCCGCAGGGGAAAAACGCCGTCGGCTGCGGCGCGGGCGGAAAGGGTCGGGAAGCGGTACGAAACGCCAAAGGAGCTTCGGTCGAAGGGCCCGTAGAAACAGGGGGCGCGAAAGCCGGTTTCCGCACGGAAAAGGCCGCTTCCGGGGCCCCTTCTTTCGATTCTCCCGGCCGCCCTAAAGCCTTCCGCGATATTTGCCCCGTCCCTGCCTACGTAACGCCCGCCAACGCCTTCAACCGCAAGCGACAAAGACCAGGGGCCGGCCCCGGAACGGCCCCGTTCAAGACCGGAAAACCAGGGCAGCCACGAGGCCGGCGGGACAAAACGAAACGCCGCGTTGCCGTAAAAGCCCGAGCCGTAGGCGAACGTGTTGGACAGGGCAAAATCGCAGGCGAACAAAAGGCGCGGCGTGGCCACCGTAAGCGAAGCGGCCCCAAGGCGGAAATCCCTTGCCGGCAAGGGGGGCCGGTCGCCAAACCATGCGGAGCTTTCCCTTGCCGGAAGCTCCGAGCCGGTAAAAAACCCCTCCAGAAGCACGTTTGCCCGGCCCGCGAAAGCTTCGAGCCCGCCGGAGAAGGCCGGACGAAGCTCGCCCTCGGCGGAGACCCGCGCCGAGGCGAAGCTTCGAACCGAACCCGCCCCGAAAAGCCCGAAACGCGGGCCGGACAGGTACAGGTATGCTTCCGGCACGACCGAGGCCGAGCTTGCGGTTCGAAGCTCCGCCGAGGAAGGGCGGCGGTTTTCCGCGTAGGGGGCGGAGCGGGACCACGGGCTGCGGATGCGGGCGGGAAGCCCCTGCTCGTGCAGCCCGCCGTACAGCAGCCTGGAGCCGGTCGGACCGTGGTACAGCCCAAACGAGAAGCCGCCGGCGGTTCTTTGCGAAAAGTCCGCCCAGGGAAGCTCCGAGTCGAAGTCCAGGGGCCGCCTGTCAAGCGCCTGGGCCCGCAGAAGCAGCTCCCGCCGGGCAAGGCCAAGGCGGAAGTCCCCCCGGTTTTCGAGGTTTCCGCCCTCCTCCCAGGAGCCGGCCCAAAGCAGATTCCAAGTGAAAAGAGGCGCCCGCGGCGGATCTTCCCCCGCCGAAACCAAAACCGGCCACGCAAGGGCCGCAACGAACGGCCAGATGGCGAATAAAAAGTGTTTCATGCCCCTTATATGGCGCAAAGCCGCGAAAAGCTTTATTCCCGGTTGACCAAAACCGCGATTTTCTGTAATCTGTTAGGACGGCATAAGCGAGCCGCCCCAAAACACGGCGTTTTGGGTAGCCCTAGGCTTTCCGAAATTCGGAAACGGCACATACCAGGAGGAACGATGAGCGTCAGAATACGGCTCAAGAAATTCGGGAGCAAAAAACGTCCCTATTACCGCATCGTGGTGATCGACAGGCTAAGCCCCAGGGACGGAAAAACCATCGACGAGCTGGGGTACTACCACCCCATAGAGGCCGAGGACAAACAAATCCGGTTCGATACGGAAAAGGCAAAGGCCTGGCTCGAAAAAAGCGCGGTCCCCAGCGACACGGTTCGCAAAATATTCAATAAAAAGGGCCTTCACGTCAAATAAGGCGCCTGCGAGGAAAGATCGGCATGGAAAAGGATCTCGTTGAATACATAGCAAAATCTCTCGTGGACGATCCGTCGCAGGTTACGGTTCGGGTCGTGGAAGGCGAAAAGTCCACGGTACTGGAACTGCGGGTAGCCGAGGACGACATCGGAAAAATAATCGGCAGGCACGGCCGTATTGCCAAGGCGATACGCACGGTACTTATGGCCGCCACCGCCAAATCCGGCAAGCACACGGTGTTGGAAATACTCGATTAAACAGGCAAATCCGGCCTGCATCACCACACGCCCAAGTTCCCCGTAGCCCTGCGGCTTGGCCATCGGGCCGTGTTGCGGCCTGCGGGTCTGCGGCGGTTTTCCATGCCCGCGAAACCGGATTCACCTGCCGGTTAGAAATCGTCGGTTGACAATCTCCGTTCGGAGCTGGTAAACTGGTTAATGGCAACGATAATGGGTCGAGAGGAAACGTCCCTTTTTTGTTTTTCATCCACAGGCAGGGCTTCCCCCCCCCGGCAGGAGGGCGCGGGGAACGGCGGCGGCCCGCGCAGGCACGGCGCCGACACGCATCCCCCTCCCCTCCCCCGCAAAGGCCCCCGGCCGCACATAAACGGCGGCGTTCGCGTGCAGGAGGTTCAAAGTGTCGGGTGAACTATCCGGTTTTAAGCCGGCGCACAAGCCAAAACCCAGGTTCTCGAAAAAACTGTATTTGGGCATGACCATAATCTCGCTCCTCGGCCTTGCGGTCATGTTCGGAATCGTCAACACCATAGTGCGCGACATCATATACAGCCACGTGATGGGCATAATCCAGCGAAACAAAATCATCTACGCCCGCGGAATAGACACCTGGTTTGAAAGCAGCAACCGGTTCGTGGAATATCTTACGATAACGTGGCTCGCCACGGGCATGGAGCGCGGCGCGGATCGCGGGACGGATCCGATAGCGGCAGGCCTCCTGGAGGAATTCGATTTTTTCATGGAGGTTTACGTGGGTTTCGCCGACGGGAGTTTCGTCGGCGGCAGCGGCCGGGTTCCGGCCCCGGACTGGGATCCCACCACGCGCCCGTGGTACAAGGCAGCGGCGGAGGCCCGGGGGGAGATCGTCACGGTGCTTCCGTTTGTCGACGACGTTACCGGCGACCTCGTTTCCGCCGTGGCCCGATGGGTTCCCGACCTTGGCGGGCAGGAAGCCGTCGTCGCCGTGGGCATAAGGCTTTGCGACATCATGGAGCTGCTGGAAAGGCACATGGTGGAGGGGGGGAGGGACCTCGTTCTGATGGGGCCCGGCGGAGAGATAATCTTCCACCCAAACGCCGACTACAACCCCTCCCGGTATGGCCTTAAAAACATAAGGGACATACCCAACGGCGAAAAGCTCATGGGCTTCATCGAGTCCGGCGACGTTGCCACGGAGTTTATCGATCACAGGATTGGGTTTGCGTACTTCATGGTTTTTCCCCTGGAGGCCGCCGGCTGGACGCTGGCGGCAATAGTTCCGGCCCTAATCGTGCAGATTCCGGTTTTTCAAAACCTCGCGCTGATAATGGTCACCCTCGCGCTTTTGTTGATAAGCCTGTTTGCGTTTACCATGTTCTATGTTTCGCGCCTCACAAGCAGCATGGAGGAAAGCCGCGTGGCGGAGGAGCGTCTGCGCCTTATCTTCGACAACATGCCGATGGTAGCCAACATACGCGACAAAAACTCCCGCATACTTAGCTGCAACGCCGAGGCCCCCAAGCTGTTCGGCCTGCACGACAAGCGGGAATACATGGAAAGGTTTTTGGAGCTTTCTCCGGACTTCCAGCCGGACGGCCGGTTCTCAAAAGACAAGGCGGAGGAATACATAGCGGCGGCTTTTGCCACGGGAAAGCAGCGCTTTGAATGGATGCACCAAAAGCCCGACGGCGAACCCATGCCGTGCGAGGTAAGCCTGATCCGCGTCTATTTTCGTGGCGGCGACTACATCCTGGCGTTTGTCAGGGATCTTCGCGAGTTTCACGACTCGCAAAAAAAGGAACGCATGGTTATGCAAAGGATGCAGGCCATACTGGACTCCTCGCCTTTGATGTGCCTTATCTTTGACGAAAACTGCAACGTGCTGGAAACCAACAAGGAAGCCGAGCGCCTTTTCGGAATCCCGGACAAGCAAATATTTATTGACAACTTTTTCGATTTTTCCCCCGAGCTGCAGCCCGACGGGGTTCCCTCCAAGGAAAAGGCGCTTGCCATGCTGAAAAAAGCCCTTGCAACCGGCAGCGCGCGCTACGAATGGATATACCGGCTCCCGAACGGAACGCCAATCCCCGTCGAGGAAATTCTGGAGCGGGTAAACGTCGAGGGCCGCGATCTTGTGATCGCCCACACGCGCGACCTGCGCGATCTGCACAGGTACATGGAAACCAGCAAGCGGATGCAGTTCATATTCGACAACATGCCGCTCGTGCTGGCTTTTTGGGACAAAAACCTGAACATGGTGGAATGCAACCAGGAAGCCGTAAGGCGGTACGGGCTGGCAAACAAAGACGAGTTCAAGGAAAGGTTTTTCGACTTCTCGCCAAAGCTGCAACCCGACGGCGTTCCCTCAAGAAAAAAAGCCGAGGAGTCGATGCGAAGGGGATTTTCGCACGGGCGCTTTGACTTCGAGTGGATGCACCAAAAGCTCGACGGAACGCCGATCCCCACGGAGGTAACGTGTTTCCGAAGCGAGTACATGGGCGAGGAAGTGCTGCTTACGTGCTCCAGGGACATGCGCGACGTAAAGGAAGCCCAGCAAAGGGAGCGCGAAATGGGCAACCGCATACAGCTCATGTTCAACGCGACGCCCCTCATAATAGAATATTGGGACAAGGATTTTAACTGCATCGAGTGCAACCAGACCGCGCTGGACTTTTACGGGGCCTTGGGCACCAGGGAACACAAGAAAGTGCTGCAGAACGCGCTGCCGGAACTGCAGTCCGGCGGCAAATCCCTGTGGGACATCTGGACGCAGCACCTTGAAAAAATATTCAAAGAAGGCTACGCCCGTTTCGACTTTGCGGAAAAACGCACGGACGGCGAGCTTGCCTTCCTTGAAGTGCTTGGCGTGTGCATGAATTACAACAACGACCAAGTAGTGGTCACGTATTCCAACGACGTAACCCAGCTCAAGCAAACCATGGTAAGAATGCGCGAGGCCGACGAGCGCACGCAGCTCATGCTGGACGGCACTCCGGTAGCCTGTTACCTAATCAACAAAGATTTCGAGGCCATGGACTGCAACGTGGAAACCCTGCGCCTGTTCGATTTCGCGGACAAGAGCAACGGCATAGCAAAGTTCAGGGACGTTTTTCCGGAATACCGGCTCAAAGAGCTCAAAAAACATTTCGACGAAGCTCTTGAAACCGGGGCCGACCGTTTCGAGTGGGTTTTGCAGAAACCCGACAACGGTGAGGCGATTCCCTGCGACATCGCGTTTATACGCTTCAGCCACAAAGGAGAGTTTGTCGTGGCGGCGTACATATTCGATTTAAGCGTGTTGAAGGAAATGCTTAGGGAACGACAGCGCGTGGAAATCGCCGAGGAAAGCTCCCGCGCAAAAAGCAGGTTCCTTGCAAGAATGAGCCACGAAATACGCACGCCGCTTACTGCGGTTCTTGGCATTTCCGAAATCCAGCTTCAAAACCCGGCGCATACCCCCGCCACCGAAGAGGCCTTCGCAAAAATACACAACTCGGCGGACACCCTTCTTGGCATCGTAAACGACATTCTGGACCTCTCGAAAATAGAGGCCGGAAAGCTCTCCCTCGTAAACGAAAAATACGAAGTGGCAAACCTGATCGGCGGCATCGTGCAGCTTCACCTTATTTACGTGGGCAACAAAAAAGTGGAGTTCAGCGCCAGGGTGGACGAGCGGATACCGGCAATCCTAATAGGCGACGAGCTTCGCATAAAACAGATTTTGAACAACCTTTTGTCCAACGCGTTCAAGTACACGGAGCTGGGCTCGGTGGAGCTGTCCCTGCAGTGCCTGGAAAACGACTTCGAAGACCGCGTCACGCTGGAAATCGGCGTCCACGACACCGGCATGGGAATGAACCGCAAGCAGATGGACACCCTTTACGACGAATACACGCGCTTCCACGAACAAAGAACCCGCTCGGCGGGCGGCACCGGGCTTGGAATGTCGATCGTCTACAGCCTGGTGCAGATGATGGACGGCAAGATCAACGTGGAAAGCAAAACCGGCAAAGGCACAAGCGTGGTAGTCCACATTCCGCAGAAAACGACCGGCGCGCAGGCCCTGGGCGAGGAAGCCGCGCGCAACCTGCAGCAGTTCAAGGGAAGCTCCGTGTCCACCGCGAAGAATTTCAAGTTCACGCCGGAACCTATGCCGTACGGGCGCGTGCTTGTGGTGGACGACGTGGAGGCAAACCTGTACGTGGCGCGCGGGCTGCTTTTGTTTTACGATCTTAAAATCGAAACCTGCGAGAGCGGTTACGAGGCCATCGAAAAAGTCCGGCAGGGCAACGTTTACGACATAATCTTTATGGACCAAATGATGCCAAAGCTGGACGGCGTGGAAACCACGCAAACCCTGCGAACGATGGGCTACGCGCGGCCCATCGTTGCCCTTACCGCCAACGCCCTGATCGGCCAGGCGGAAGAGTTTCTCAAAAAAGGTTTTGACGGCTTTATCTCCAAGCCGATCCAGACGATGCACCTCAACACGATTTTGGTAAAATTCATTCGCGACAAACAGCCGCCGGAAGTCATAGAGGCGGCGCACGTGGCGGACGGCATAAGGCCCGCCCTTTTCGACAACGGCTCCGGCGGCATAGACGACTATCTTGACAGGCCGGACGTGGTAAAAAAGCTGCGAACGGATTTTGCAAGAAGCCAGCGAAACGCGATGCCGGATCTAAACCGGGCCCTGGAAACCGGCGACGCAAAAACGGCCTACCGCCTGGTGCACACCCTAAAGGGCCTTGCCGGAACGATAAAGGAAACCGCCCTGGCCGAAGCTTCCGGCAAGCTGGAGGAGCTGCTTCGCCTGGAGGAAGCGGGCGTGGAGCTAAAACCGCGAATGTCGGTTCTTGAAACGGAGCTTGCTAAGGTTCTTGAAAACATAAACGCCGCGACCGAAGGCGAAAAAACCGACGCGCCGGGCAAAGCTTTGGACAAAGCCAAAACAAGGGAGCTGCTGGAAAAGCTTGCCGAATCGCTGGAGATGGACGGCGCGGACAACCTGGAGCTTGCCAGGGAGCTTCGCGGCATACCGGAGGCGGCGCTCGTGGTGCGGCAAATCGAGGACTTCGATTTCGAAACGGCGGCGAAAAACCTGCCCGCCCTAAAAGACGTTCTTGAGCTGTAGCCGCCCATGGCAAGCATAACGATCGCGGCGCCGGCAAAGCTTAACCTTCACCTGAGCGTGGGCGGTCGGCGGCCAGACGGCTTCCATGAAATCGAAAGCCTGTTTCTGGCCCTGGACTTTGGCGACACCCTCCGTTTCGAAACCCTCCCCGGTTCGGCGGCGGAAAACCCGGCTTCGGCCGGCGCGGAAATACTCATGGACTGGCGGTTTCCGGAAAGCCTCAAACCGGAGCCGCAGCTTCCGCCTGAGAAGAACATCGTTTCCAAGGCCGTATCCCTTTTCAGAAGCCGCACCGGCTACGGCCCCAAGCTTAAAGTGATTATCGAAAAGCGCATCCCCCTTGGCGGAGGGCTCGGCGGCGGCTCGTCGAACGCGGCGGCCGCCCTTCTTGCGCTTGACAGGCTTGCCTCGCCCGGCAAAAACGGGCTTCTTGGCACGGAAACCCTTGCCGAAATGGGGGCGGCCCTCGGCAGCGACGTTCCCTTTTTCGTTCGCGGCGGAGGCGCGGCCTGGGTCTGCGGCAGGGGCGAAAAAGTCGCGCCCGTCACGCCATTGCCGGAGTCGCTTAGCGGACTCTCCCTGCTGCTTGTAAACCCAGGCTTCCACAGCGACACCGCCGGGGCGTTTCGCCTGCTGGACGAACACCGGCGGAAAACCGCAGACGGGAAACCTCCGGCGGGCCCCGGCTTCCCGACAGACGATCCGGCGGAGCTTCTTGCCGGGCCGCCCCGGGGCTGGCCCTTTTTCAATGATTTTCTACCTGTTTTTGGAGCCCGGCAGGAAAAAGATTCTCCCTTTTACGGGGCGGGCCTCGTTTACGGGGAAATAATATCCGGCCTTTTGGGTTTTGGGGCGGATTTTGCAGGGCTTTCGGGCTCCGGATCCACCTGTTTTGGTGTTTTTTCACGAAAAAGCACGGCAAAAGCCGCAAGGGAAACGCTATCAAAGCGGTGGCCCTATGTTTTCGAAACTTTAGCACTTTTTGCTTGCGCAGCCGACAATGTGGCAGTACAATAATAGTGTGGGTGAAAACCGACAACGAACCAACGAAAAAAGTGAAGGAGAAGAGCATGGACATTACAGACATCAGGATTCGTAAAGTGGTTGGTGAAGGTAAGCTTAAGGCCTATGTGACTGTTACCTTTGACGAGTGCTTTGTGGTGCACAACGTCAAAGTGATAGAGGGCAAGACCGGAGTTTTCATTGCCATGCCCAGTCGAAAAACCAAGACTGGCGAGTACAAGGATGTCGCCCATCCTATACATCCGGAATTCCGTGCCGAAATGCAAAGACAGATTCTGGAGAGATACGATTCAGGCGCCAACCTCGACGACCCCACAGTGGAAATTTAAACATACCCTTTAAAAACATCCTTTAAAAATATTCCGACATTCCTGACCCGTTCACGAAGGCTTGGGCTGCCTGTGTTTACTCAAGCCTAACCGTGAACGAGTCGTACCCGACCATTCTCAACCGATGCGCGGTTCCTGCCGAATCGTGGGTGGGGACGACGACGGCCCAGTGTTCGACCCCGTTCACCAGCCTGCGGGACACCACCGCGTGAAAGCCGGCTCCGCCAAGGGCCTGGGCCTGGTTGCGGGCGTTGGTTTCGCTTCTGAACAGGCCGATTTGCTGGCCGTGCGTGGGGGCGGCCGCTGCGGGCCCCGGCGAAGGGCTTTGCGCCGGCGCCGGCCCCCTTAAAATGCCCGCCAGGGCGGAATCTTCGGGGACTCCGGTGGGGGCGCCGGCGGGCATTCCCGGAAGAAGCAGCCACAGGGGGCTGTGCACCGCGCTTATCGCCGGCGAGGCCCCGGCGACTATGCGGGCCTCGGGGCTTCGGGGAAAGCCGGAGATAAGACGCTGCCTCCAGACCTCGGCGTTTCCGCCGAAGGTAACCGGATCCCTGGCCTCGGTCCACCAAAGCGTGTAATAGACGATGGGGCGCAGAACCGCGGCCTCCGGATCGCCGGCGAGAAACGCAAGGGCGGAAATGTCCGACGCAACCCACGCCCTAAGAGTGGCGTACAGGTAGCGGGCCTGAAGCACGGAAGGCCCGCTTCTGCCCGAGGCAAGCAGGGGCCGGATCGCAGCGGCGGCCCTTTCCCACTCGCCTATCGCGGCAAGCCCGTAGGCCCCGGAAACAAGCGCAAAGTCGTCGGCGGGGTTGAGCTCGGCGGCCCGGAGCCAGAGCTCGGCGGCCACGGCGATGTCGCCGGAGAGCTGGCGCAGGCGGGCAAGGCGCACAAGCACCCCGTGCCTTTCCGCCGTGGACATAGGGGAAGCCAGCTTTTGTTCAAGGTACTGAACCTCGGCCCCAAGCTGCCTCGCGCCGGCGGAAGCCCGCAGGCCGTCCGCGCCCAAAAGGAAAAACGCCGAGACAAGCAAACCAAAAACAATGCGCCGGCGCGCGGCGGGTCGGCCTTCAGTCAATTCCGTAGTCCTTAAGCTCGGAGGGGCTTGGAGCTTCCTGCCTTGGGCTCGGGGCGCGGCCGGTTTCGCCGCCCTTTTTCCCGCCGTCCGCCTTTTTGACGTGCGGCTCCCCCCTTCTAGCCTTCAGCTTGAAGGCCACAAGGAAAGGCAGGGTCAGCAGCATCCCCGCTATGAACGAGCAAAACGCGGTAAGAAACATGGGCACGTCCCTGAACACGACAAACCCCAGGCTTATGTCGGACCTGTTCTCCAGGTTGAAGATTATGAACAGCAGAAACACCGCAAAGATAGCGATAAACTGGACAAGTCGCCACGGCATAGCCCTACTCCTTCGATTTGCTCATCTATTCCGGTCGGCCGGAACCCCGCAGCTTCAGGCCAACGGGGAAAGCTCCTTCGCGCGGAAGGTGTTTCCCCTAAGGCCGCAGAGGGTAAGCTCGGCAAACGAGCCTATCATGGAGGCGGAGCCCGGGGCAACGACCATTTCGTCTTTTTCAGTGCGCGTTACTAATTCATCGGCATTTTTCCGGGAAATTCCCTCTATTAACACCGTTTCGCGCGCGCCGATACGCCCTTTTAGGAGTTCGGCGGTGTGTTTTTTTTGCAAAGCCATGACCCTCGAAAGACGCTCGCGTTTTGTCTCTTCGGCGATCCTGCCTGGCAGCTTGAAGGCGGCGGTTCCTTCCATGGGGTTGTAGTGGTACATGTAGGCGTAAAGGAAACGCACTTCGTCCATAAGCGAAAGGACTTCGCCAAGGTCTTCCTCCGTTTCGCCGGGAAAGCCCACAAGTATGTCGGTGGAAAGGCTTATGCCGGGCATGGCCGCGCGTATTTCGCGCACAAGCGAAAGGTATTGCCCGCGCGTATAGCCCCGGTTCATCGCCGAAAGAATCCTGTCTGAGCCGTGCTGGACGCACAGGTGCAGGTGCCGGCAGAAGACCCCGTTTTCGGCCATCACCCGAACCGTTTCCGTCGAAAAGTCCCTTGGATTGGCGGAAAGGAAGCGCAGCCACCTGACCCCGCTCTCCTCGGCGGCCCCGGCCACAGTCCGCAGAAGGCCGGCGAAGCCAAGCTCGCCGCCGTTCCAGTTGTAGGCGTTCACGTTTTGACCCAAAAGGGTTATTTCCCGCACGCCCCTTTCGCCGACAAGCTTTATCTCCTCCGTTATGAGCCTGGGATCCCTGGAAACCTCCCTGCCCCGGACGTAGGGGACGATGCAGTAGGAGCAAAAGCAGTCGCAGCCGTGCATGACCGGAACGAGGCTGCGGAACTTGCCCTCCTCAAAATGGGACGGCGAAAAGCCGAAGACCGCCCCGGTTTCGCCGGCGGCGATTTGGGCAAGGGCGCTCCCGCCGCTTGAAGCTTCGCCCCCTGCGGCCTTTTCGACGGCTTCAAGGATAAGGGGAAACATGTAGCGGCCCGAGGTTCCCATTACGTAATCCACCGCGGGGTATTTTTCCTTAAGCTTGTCCCCAAGCCGCTGCGCCGTGCAGCCGGCCACCACCAGGGCGAAGCTTTGGCCCCGCGCCGCGCGCCTTTTCTTGGCGGCGGCATACTCGACGATGCGCCCAAAGGCCCGCCGCTCGGCGGTGTTGCGGACCGAGCAGGTGTTTATAAGCACGAGGTCGGCGCTTTCGCCGTCCGGCGCGGCGCTCCAGTTTTTCTCGCGGCACACAAGCAGCAGCGCAGCCGACTCCGCGCTGTTCATCTGGCAGCCGTACGTCTCGAAAAAGTACGTCATGAATAGCGTTTGCCCTGGGTGACAAAATACGAAATGACGTTCCTTACGCCCGTAACCAAAAGCCACATCGTAACGATGCCCAGCACCGTGTTCGAGAACAGCATTACGTGCGGAACCGGAATCCGCGAAAGTATCTGCAAAACCCCCACCACTATGATGAATATGCCGATTTTTCTGTTAGTCGGGTTGTTGGCCATGAGCCACCCGATGCCGATGGCGCAGACGACTCCCCCCGCCACAAAGGCGACGACGGGAATCCGCGCAAAGGGAAGCCTAAGAAGGGCCAGGGCAAACCCGCCGGCAAAGCACCAAATCGCGTTTTTGCGAAGCCTGTCCAGTACCGACGTTGACGGGTACGCGTTTTCGGATCCAAACTCGCTCATAATGCCTCCTGTGCGGCCCGGACGACGTTTTCCAGCAGCATGGCGATGGTCATCGGGCCCACGCCGCCGGGCACGGGCGTGAGGTAGCCTGCCTTTTTTTCCGCCCCGGCAAAATCGACGTCGCCGCAGAGTCTGTAGCCTTTTGCCTTTGTGGAATCCGGCACCCTGTTTACGCCCACGTCTATGACCGCCGCGCCCGGCTTTATCATTTCCGCGCCTATGAGTCCGGGCCTGCCGGCGGCGGCGATCAGGATGTCGGCCCGGAGCGTGTGGGACGCCATGTCCTTCGTGCCGGTGTGGCAGACTGTTACCGTGGCGTTTGCGTCGCGGCGCACAAGAAGGTTTGCCATGGGTTTTCCCACGATGTTAGACCTGCCCACGACTACGGCGTGGGCCCCCGAAAGTTGAACGCCAAGGTCGCGCAGCAAAACGAGTATTCCGTGGGGGGTGCAGGGAAGAAACCCCCGGCCGCCCAAAACCAGGTTCCCGACGGAGGCCGGGTGGAAGCCGTCGACGTCCTTGGCGGGATCCACGGCCAGGATTACCCGCTCCTCGCTTATGTGGGCCGGAAGCGGAAGCTGCACGAGGATTCCGTGTACTTTTTCGTCGCCGTTGAGCCTGCAAACCAGGGCCAGAAGCTCGGCCTCCGTGGTGTCGGCGGGAAGGCGAAGGTCCCTGCTTTCCATGCCGGCCTCGGCAAGCGCCTTTTCCTTTGCGGTTACGTAGGAAAGGCTTGCGGGGTCTTCCCCCACCAGGATCACCGCAAGGCAGGGAACCACGCCTTTTTCCCTGAGAAGTCCGGCCCGGCGTTTTACGTCATCGCGGGTTTTCTTCGCGACGGCTTTTCCGTCGATTATAACTGCTGACATATCTTCTCCGATACTATCATGAAACGGCCCTGTATGGCTTGTATTCCGGTTTCGTTTCCTGTCGCGATATTGCTTAACCCGTACAGTCCGCGCTCCCACCGCACTTTGTCCAGGGGCCATTTCAGCCCCAGGCTTTCCGCCTTCCAGGGGCCACCGCCAAGGGGAAACACCGAAACGGTGTCGCCGGCTTCGGACGCGGCCGTCAGGCCGCTAGGCGCGTGAACGCCTTCGCGGTCTACGCAGTGGACGTCCCCGCCGGAGGTTATCCAGCGGCAGGGGAAACGCTCCCTTTCGAACAAATCGCGGATGGCGAAAACGTGGGCGATTCTGCCGCCGCCGCCGCCGACTATCCAGACGCGCTCGCACCCCTTTCCCCACAGCAGCTCAAGGGCAAGCTCGGTGTCGGTATGGTCCTTGTCCGCGGGATGGCGAACCACCCTTTCCTTTGGGTAGGCAAGCAGACGGCCTTCGTCGCCGACGGAATCCATGTCGCCGACGACCCAATCCGGCCTTACCCCCGCCGCCTCCGCGACAAGCAGCCCGGAATCCGCCGCCACGGTCAAAACCCCCGCGACGGAACCTCCGCGAAGCCGCCCCGCGAAAAACCGCCTCAGCGCTTCCGGCCCGGGTCCCTCGCCGCCCGCAAAGGCAATGCCTAGCTGTTTTTCCATGTACGGTTTCATTATACCGGGAATCGCGGGGCAATGCCATAAGGGGACGCGGGCGGTTTACGCTCCGCTAAAAGGCCGGAGAAAAGTGTATCTAGCGTTGGGAAAAACATGCGCCATATGCGGTTTTGATTTTGCCAAAGGATACGACGGCATCGGCGACGGATTCATACACGTGCACCACATAACGCCAATTTCCGAAATCGGCAAAGGGTATATGGTTGACCCAATAAACGATTTGATACCTGTGTGTCCAAATTGCCACGCCGTATTGCATAAATATAAGCGGCCTTACGGGATAGAGGAGGCCCGAAAGATGGTTAGGTTTACGGTAACTTATAATCCGTAGAATGGCCTCAAAAAATCGCGCTTAGCTTAGCCTCAATCCGCCAGCAGCCCGGCAAGCTTTGCCTCCTCGCCGGGGGAGAGCTCGCCGGGCAGGATTGCCGGCTGGAAAGACGCGGGCGGAAGCAGGAAACCGACTTCGAGAAACCGGCGGAACATTGCAGCCCAAGCTTCCCGCGAAAAGGGCCGTTTTGGAAAGAGGTACGTGCCCTGGAGCCGCCAGCCCGAGCTTCCCTGGGCGCTCCTAAGAGCTTTAGCAATGCGTGGAAACGCGGGCTTTGCCCTGGCTGGCGAAGCTATGAGGTCGTGGATACCCCTTGCGGCAACCGCCAACAGTACCGGAGAAAGAAAATCGTTCGGGGGGAGGGGGGCATGTCCCGCGGCTTGTAGCTCGGCGTTTTTATCGACGGCAAGAACGCAGAGGCCAAGCGGCAGGGCAAGCTTTTCGCCGAGGCGGTTTTCCGTTGCGCGCCAGCTTTGAATACCCGGCACGACAGGAATCAAAACAGGGGGGGCATCTTTGGAAACGGCAAGCGGGTTTTTGGGGTCAAGGAAAGGCCGCCAGAGCTCGGCGCTGCCGTCCGCGACCATGGCTTCCAACCCTGGAGGGGGGGAGGCATACAGCTTGACGTTTCTGCCAGGGAAGATTTGCGCCAGGGCTTTAACGTAGCGGGTTTCCAGAAAATGCGGGAATGGCGCATACAGGCCACGGCCTGCGGTGTTCTTCAGCTCGCGAAGCATGGAGGGGGGGGTATGCCCAAGAATCGCCGCCCCGCCGTTTTGCCACAAATCCACCAAGCGGGTTTTCTCCTTGGTTCTGATGTACAGGCGGAAATCCCTGGCGCGAAGTATCGTGGGCACAAGGCGCAGAAGGGAAAAGTCGCCGTCGTCGTAAAAGTGTTCGCTCATGTGTCGTCACCTATTTTTTCAAACGCCGCGCCTTGAAACTCGCTAAGGAAACGCACTTCCTTGCCGGTTTCAAAACAGACGCGGACGATGGGCCCGTCGTCGCTGTCCCGCACTTCGGCCACGTAGCCGTAACCGTGGTCATCGTGGAAAAGCTTTTGCCCGCGCCGCCAGCCGGAGACCCTTTCGGCTTCGGTTTCCGTTCTGCCCCGGCCCGTGCCGCTTTCCCCCTCGGCAAGACTTTTGCCGGCGGCAAAGCTCTTGCCGAAAGCCCTAGGCGGCGTTCCTATAATGCGCAGACAGCTTTTGTCGATTTCGTGCAGGAACACGGAAGGCTCGGCAGGCAGGGTTCTGCCGAACATCCGACGGCAGGCGCACGAAGTAATATACAGCTCGTCCATGGCGCGGGTTGCCCCAACGTAAAACAGGCGGCGCTCCTCTTCGAGCTCCTCGCCTTTTTTGTCCTCCCGGGGGAAAATGCCGTGTTCAAGCCCGGTCATAACCACCCTGCGAAATTCAAGGCCCTTGGTATTGTGAAACGTTATGAGCGTTACCCTGTCGTCGTCGGCCGGCGAGGCGTCGTTTCCGGCTTCCTCAAGCGAGCGGTCAAGCTCTATGTGCTCAAGGAAGTTCAGCAAGCCCTCGACGGTTCCGTCGTACAGGCTTGCCGCGTTTACAAGCTCCTGCATGTTGTTCAGCCGCTGGGTTCCCGTTATCTCGTCCTGCGCCATGTGGTAATCCACCAGGCCCGAAGCTTTCATCATTTGGGCCACGCATACCGAAAGACCCTCGCCGGGCACAAGCTCGCCTTCCCTTCTTGCAGGCGTTTTTTTCTTTTTGGTAGCGCCGTTTTGCGCGCCGGATTCCAAAAGCAGCTTCCCGTTTTCCATCAGCCCGACGAAAGCTTGGAGCCCCTTTCCGGCTTTGGACTTTAGGTCCTTCGCCAAGCTCCTTGCCGTTTCCAGAAGGTTGCTCTGCAAAGAGGCATCCCCCTCCCCCCTCGCGGCTTCAACCAGGCGATCCACGGTTACGGCTCCAAGCCCCCGCGCAGGTTTGTTTATTATGCGGCGAAAGGCCACTTCGTCGCGCGGGTTTACCAAAAAGGCAAGCAGGGCAAGCGCGTCCTTGATTTCCTCGCGCTCGTAGAACTTCAGCGAGCCCACTACGCGGTAGGGAATACCCCTGTGAAGAAACTCCGTTTCAAAGCCGACGGACTGCGCGTTGGTGCGGTAAAGCACCGCCCAGTCCGACCACGGGCGAGAAGCGTCCTCCCGGACGGCCTTTTCGATAAGCGCGGCGCAGAAGGCGACTTCCTCGTCCTGGTTTGGCAAAAAGGCAAGCACGGGCTGCTTGCCCCCCCCCCTCTCGGCGTGCAGGGTTTTTCCCAGGCGGCCACTGTTGTAGTCCACCACCGAGGACGCGGCTTTCAGGATGGGCGAAGTGGAGCGGTAGTTGCTTTCCAGCCTGACAACCTCCGCGCCTGGAAACTTTTGCGGAAACTCCAAAATGTTTTTTACCTCGGCCCCGCGAAAACGGTAAATCGACTGGTCGTCGTCGCCCACAACGCAGACGTAGGTATCGGGGCCGGCAAGCTCCTTCAGCAGCTCGAACTGGGCGATGTTTGCGTCCTGGTATTCGTCAACCATGATTACGGAAAAACGCCGGCGCATACGCCGGGCCACTTCCGGCTCGCTGCGCAGAATCTCGACCGGCTTTTTAATAAGATCGCCGAAATCGACGTTGCCTATGCCTGTCAGCCGCTCCTCGTATCTGGAATAGAGCTTGCGAAACTCGTCGGTGCCGTCTATCGCCGCAAGCCCGGGATCGTCCGGGGAAAGAAAGTAGTCCTTGGCGCGGGAAATCCTGTGGGCCGTCTGCCTTACTTCGGCCTTTGGCGAACCTTTCATGATCGTGGAAAGAAGCGAAACCATGTCGCCGTCGTCGTAAATCACGAAGCCGGGGTCAAGGCCGGCGAGGGAACCGTTGCGCCTCAGAAACCAGGCGCCAAAGGAGTGGAACGTTCTGAGCATTGCGCCCGAGGCCCTTTCGTCGATTTGCCTTGCCCGCTCGGCCATTTCCCTCGCGGCTTTGTTGGTAAAGGTAACGGCAAGAATCGAATGGGGGGCAAACCCCCGCTCGCCGATAAGCCAGGCGATTTTCGTGGTTATCACCCTGGTTTTTCCGGAGCCCGCGCCGGCAAGAATCAGCAGCGGGTTTCCGGTATGCAGCACCGCCCGTTTTTGTCCGGGGTTAAGAAGCCCAAGATACGGGGGGGGGGTATCGGACATTGTTTACGTTTTTTTCCCGCCAAGGTACTTATCGGCGACGCTCATGAGGGTTTCCACTTCGATGGGTTTGGCTATGTGGTCGTTCATTCCCACCTGCCTGCTTCTTTCAACGTCGTCGGCAAAGGCGTTCGCCGTCATCGCCACTATGGGAACGGTCCGCGCATGGGGAACGTCCAGCGAACGTATAGCCCGGGTCGCGATATAGCCGTCCAATACCGGCATCTGTATGTCCATAAAGACAAGGTCGTAGCGCTCGGGGTTGGCGGCAAACATGTCCACGCCGATTTGCCCGTTTTCGGCGCACTCCACGGCCACGCCGGTATTTTCAAGCAGGGTGATTATGATTTCGCGGTTGATTTCGACGTCCTCCACAAGCAGGATGGTACGGTCGCGGAAATCGTATTCCGACTGTTCGCCCGTGCCGTGGACGTGTTTTACCGCGTCCGGATCGCCCAGCTCGAACGGTATGTGTACGGTGAAACACGTTCCGACGCCCAGCGAGCTTTTCACGGAGATCTCGCCGTCCATAAGATCCACGAAGCTTTTGCTTATGGGAAGCCCAAGGCCCGTGCCGCCAAAGCGGTTCGCCACGCCGGAGTTGGCCTGAACAAAAGCGTCGAACATGTGCTTCTGCTGATCCTCCGCAATGCCTATGCCGCTGTCGCGCACCAGGAATTCTATTACTTCCCTTTCGCCGCGCCGGTCAGCGTGCCGAACGGCAAACTCCACGTCCCCCCCCTCCTTGGTAAACTTGACCGCGTTGGAAAGCAGGTTTATAAAGATTTGGGAAAGGCGCATTTCGTCGCCGACAAGCACGTGGGGGATGTTTTCGTCAACGGTGATAATGAAGTTGATGTTCTTTTCGGCGGCTCGCACCTCGATAATGTTTATAACGTTGCGAACCATGCCGTCAAAGACAAACGGCTCGTGGGCCATCTCGAACTTCTTCGCCTCGATTTTGCTTACGTCGAGAATGTCGTTGATAACCTTCATCAACTGGTGCGAGGCGTTTCCGATTTTGCCGAGGCAGTCGTAGATGCGGGCCAGATCCTCGGTGGCGCGGGCAATCGCGGTCATTCCTATGATGGCGTTCAGCGGGGTACGTATTTCGTGGCTCATGTTTGCAAGAAACTCGCTTTTGGTGTACGACGCGACTACGGCCTCCTCGGAAACGGTAAGCAGCTCTTGGGTCTGCGCCGACACGAGCTGCTCAAGGCGTTTGCCCTCAAGCCGGTTTCGCTTCACAAGGGCAAGCAGCAAAAACAGCGCAAGAAACACCATCACAAAAACGCCGATCAGCCACGGTAGCCTTGCGGCGGCCATTCGCGCCTGATAGTCGAAAGCCCGGTTTTCCCAGCGTCCGATTATGCCGCAGGTGTCCACCAGAAGCTGCGCCTTGGAAACGATGGAACGAAGCTCGGCTTCGCCGTGGTTAAAGCCGAAGTACGAATTCGAGGGCTGGTCTTCGAAGGCGATGTTTACCTTGAAGCCGCGCCGGTTGAAAAAATGGTTTGCCGCAAGAAGCCGCCTGCCCGTGGTCATCACAAGATCGATTTCGCCGTTGGAGAGCGCGATAAAGGCCTCGATGTTGCAGCCGTATTCCGTCGTAGCCGCGTGATGCGGAAACCAGCGCCGAAACATAAAGGCGGCGGCGGAATCATCCAACATGCCCACCCGAAGACGCGAAACGTCGGCAAGCCTGACGTATCCGGTTTCAACAGACGAAATGAGCGCGAAGCTGTCGAGCTGGAAAGGTGCGTCCGCCCAGGCAAAACGCTCTTCGCCGTCCTGCGGCCACACCAGCTCGGCAAACATCTGGGCCCTGCCGTCGTACACGGTCTGCTTTAGGTGGGGCCACTTTTCGCCGGGCTCGTTTGCCACGGCAAAGTGAAGCCCCGTCTTACTGCCGATTTCGGCGAGTATGTCGAAAGCTATGCCGCCCCAGGTTCCGGTTCTTTCGTCGAAAAAGGAAACGGGGTAGTTGTCGTGCGCGGCGACCACCCTTACCGGGTTGTGGCCCGTGCCGTGCCGCTGGACGAACGCCCTTTCCTCCGGGGTGAGCCGCTCGCGCAGCCGCCACATCGAATGGCTGCCAAGGCCCCTCTCCCGCAAAGCTTGGACCCGGTACGAAGCTCCGGCATCGAGCGCCTTTTGCACCACGGAGACGAAAGCTTCGAGCTCGGGGTTTTTCGTGGCGATGGACATGGGGACGTACTTAAAGGGAACGAAGTACCGGCTTTCCAGGTGGTCGTAATGCGAAAAGAGCGCCGTTGCGCTGCTCTTGCCGATGAACCCGTCGATTTCGCCTTCCGCGATTAGCCGGTAGGCGGAGCTTGCGTCGGGGACAAACACGGCGCTGTGGTTTTCCTCCAGGTGCCCAATAACGAGCCCGTAGACGACGCACCCCTCGAAAAACCCGTAACGCGGCTGGGCCGGAACCGGAAACCGTTCCGCGCCGGCCTGGCGGACAATCTTAACGGGAAGCTCGGCTATGGGGCCGGCCATGGCGTATGTTTCGCGCAGTTCGTCCGAAAAGAAAAGAGCGCCGGTAAAGTCGATCTCGCCGGAATCGAGGCCGGCAAAAAGCCCGTCCCGCTCCACGATTCTGACCTCGAACGGGATTCCAAACAGCCCGCCGAGCCAGTCGGCAAAGTACGCGCCGAAGCCGCAGACCGTGCCGTCGTACCGCAGAAAAGCCTCGACGGAATATGGCATGGCGTAAACGAAGGAGTCCCGCCGGCCTTTGGCCCGCTCTATGGCCTCGATTTCCTCCACGGTTATGTTCGGCACGTCGAGAAAAAAGTCCGCGGCAGCCCCGGACCTATCCCGTTCCAAGCCGCAACCCGACAAAACAACGGCAAGCATGGCAAGAACGAGGCGGAAAAAAACGGGGCGAATCAGGCTTCTATGCATGTACAATATCTCGTATAACTATAGGGGATATGATGGTTTCTGTCTACGGCGGCCGGCTTTGCCGACGTGTTGACAATCCGCGCCTAAAATGCTAAGTTTGCAGGCAGCAAGGGCATTACATTGATGCCCCAATCGGGCAATAGCGCAGTTGGTTAGCGTACAAGTCTGGGGGACTTGGGGTCCCCGGTTCAAATCCGGGTTGCCCGATTTTTTGGCATATTGAAAGGCCTTAGACTTTCAGACGAAAGACGAAATCTTTCAGGCAGAGAAAAAAGGGGCTTTCAGCCCCCTTTTTGAAGCCGTTTTTGCCCTTTTTTTGCCCTTTTCCCCCCTATCAAAACCTAATACTTTGAAAGGGTTTTGATATGACAGAGGGC